>Ga0209188_1000249_pt1 | contig 58308 bp, 57 predicted proteins | sample C_130625_EF_Meta_FD_187307 | JGI IMG/M metagenome (GOLD analysis project Ga0209188, IMG submission 187307) | Freshwater microbial communities from Lake Croche, Canada to study carbon cycling - C_130625_EF_MetaG (SPAdes) (version 2) | ecosystem: Environmental > Aquatic > Freshwater > Lake...
CCCAGCTCAGCGACTCCGACACCGGCATGTTCCGGTTCACCCTGGACTCGGCCGAGGTGTTCCGCCGCCTGGACTGGTTCTACAACCAGAGCGACCAGTACGGAAGGCGCTCGTCGGCCTCGCCGGTGACCCTGCTGACCAGCGCCGGCGGCCGCGGCGGGGACGAGCTCATGCTGAAGCACGCCGTCGACATCCCAGACGCGGTGAGCCGCATCGACTTCATCAGCGAGTCGTCGGCCGCGCTGGTGGTAGAGTGGTTCAACAAGAACCGCGGCGGCGTCCTGCCCAACGGCCGACCGATCACCGACCTGTTCCCGACACTGAACGCCGGCAACGCGGTAGTAACCCAGACCGAGGAGACCACCCTGTGACCAAGAAAACCCCGCCCCCGCCGCTGCAGCCGATGCAGAGACTCATCACCGAACCGGGCAAGGCCTGGGTCCTCACCCAGGTCAACGCAGAGGGGGAGTCCCGGTCACGCGCAATCAGCGGCCTGATCGTGCGCCCACTCGAGTCGGGCGGCTCGCTGGTGACCCCGCTAGACCTCGGCCCGCACAACATGGCAAGCTACACCGTCTACGACTACGCAAAGTCAACCGACAATAACACTGGTAAAATTTTCTTTAGCTCCAACGGCGCGAAGTTCGAGGTCCGGGCACTCAAGCTCGAGGACGCGGACTGGCTGTTTCCAGGGGAAGAATTCATGTCCCTGAAGCAGCTCAACGACGCCGTGATCCAGAACTAACTTCGCCGAGGGGCGCCGCGCCGGCGCCACCGAGTCCAAGCAGAGAGGCAACACCCCCCTTGAACGAGCTCATGTCCGTCTACACCCCCGAGGGCGGCGACGCCCTAGTCGGCCTCCTGTTCCAGAACCCGCACGGGGCCTTTGCCCGCGAGAACGGCCGCTGGACGGTGCTCAGCCCAGACGACCCCCGCTTCGACGGACTGGTCGTCTACGACGTGCTGCCGGAGAACAACGACGAGGTGCTGGCCGCCTTCGACGCCGGCGAGGCCAAGCTGTCGGACGTCCAGGACCTGGTGTCAGACAAGCCACTAGACGCGGCGGACTACGCCGCCAAGAGCGAGGCCTAGCATGGCCCACGTAGCCGGAGAGCTCGGGCAGCTGCTGCTCGTCACCGACGGAGACCGCTCCGTCATCATCAACTCAGACCTGAACCTAGTCAGCGTCGCGGGCAGCACCCGCGAGCTGCAGCTCCTGCACCGCTGGGAGGTCCCCGTCATCAGCTCGCTCCCGGAGGAGGTGGCCGAGCTGGCCGAGGCCGCGCTCACGTCGCTCGACATCGACGTCGTGACCGCCGGCGGCGGGCAGCGCATGTACACCATCCCCGACGCGGCCGTGGCCGAGGCAAAGAAGGCCCTGGCCTGGCACGCCGAGCACCACCGCGGCGGCACCCCCGTCGGCATGAACACCGCCCGCATCCTGGCCCGCGGCGGCCAGATCGGCCTGCACAAGGTCCGGCACATCGCCAAGTACTTCCCGCGCCACGAGGTGGACAAGAAGGGCAAGGGCTACAAGCCCGGAGACGACGGCTTCCCGTCCAAGGGGCGCATCGCCTGGGCCCTGTGGGGCGGAGACCCAGCCTGGCGCTGGGCCAAGCAGATCGTGGAGCGCGAGAACAAGAAGGCCATGGCCGCCTCCGGCGAGTACTCCGAGTACGACCCGATGGTGGACTACGCCTACGACGTCATCGACGCCCCGATGCCGGTCGGCGCCGACGTGGACGCGTTCCGCGAGGCGCACCAGCTGGACGGCGACTACGGCCCGGAGTTCCTGGCGCGCGTGCGCCTGGACGGCTCCGGCATGGACCGCCTGTACAAGATCGACCCGAGCGGCGAGGTGTACGTCTGGGACGACGGCACCTGGGACGACATGGGCCACGTCGACGGAGACATCTACGGGTACGACTCGTCGCTGGACAGCCCGTACGACGACCACGTCGAGAAGTCGCACGTCGTGATCGACCCCGACTCGGCGGTCATCATGTCCGCCCGCCTGCAGGCAAACCCAGACAAGCCCGTCTCAGTCGACGACCTGGACCAGGAGGAGGCCCAGCTGGCCGCCTACGCCATCCCGGAGGAGGACTGGAACATGGTCGACCGCGTGATCGTGGCGGCCGGCGAGGCGGTCGGCGCGACCCCGGGCGGCTCGAGCAACAACGACGGAGTGTACACCCCGAAGGAGCGCTCGGCCAACGCCGAGAAGCAGGTCCGCGACGCGACCGGAAAATTCGCGTCAAACGGCTCCCGCGTGGTGATCGGCAACGACGCCGCGCGCGGCAAGGGAACGGTGACGGCCGTGAACGGCGACAACGGCACCGTGACCGTCAAGCTGGACAACGGCCAGAGCGTGACCGTGGCCGGAAACATGACCCAGAAGCTGACCGACAAGAACATCGTCAGCGGCAACGGCGGCGGAGCGCAGAGCTTCCAGGCCCCGCTGGACACCTCCGGCATCCTGGGTCAGCCCCGCACCCCCATCGACCACGTCGGCGCGACCCTCCCGGGCACGCTGCCACAGATGAAGCCAGAAGACCTACACACACTGCTGCACGACTGGCCAAACTACGTCCAGCAGCAGCGAGCCGCGTTCAACCCGTTCACCGAGAAGCAGGTCCGCAGCTACGCCAAGACCAAGGGCTACAAGATCAAGGACAAGCCGGGCACCATGGTGTCAGACGGTCCGACCGACGTAAAGAAGGCCACCAAGTGACCGACACCACGACCCCACCAGTAACCGACCCGCTCGCACCCGCAGTGCCCGCCGCCCCGACCGAGGCGGCCGGCAAGGTCGAGCTCACCCCCGACACCTCGGACGTGCCGCCGGTGTACCTGGCCATCGTCTCCAAGGACGACGCCGACGCCGTCATGGACGTCGTGGCACTGGTCCCCGCAAACAAGCAGTCCACCGTGCCGACCGCGTTCAAGCGCGAGCTGGGAAAGTGGAAGCCGTACCCACAGATCATGAACGACCTGCGCTCAGCCACCCCACCACCGGTGGTCAAGCTAGACGACGCCTCGCTGAAGAGCGTGCTGACCCAGATGGACGGCGCGACCGCGACCACCGCGTCAGCCTCGATGGACCACGTCCTGATGGTGCTGTTCGGCCCAGACGAGGGCGAGATGCAGCTGCGCGCGGCGGAGTTCCTGGCCAGCCAGGAGAGCCTGACCGCGGCCGGTGGCGCCGACCGCAACCGCGGCAACGCCGAGCGCCTGCGCCGCTACTGGGTGCACGGCGAGGGCGCCGCGAAGATCCGCTGGGGAACCCCCGGAGACTGGTCGCGCTGCGTGCGCCACCTGTCCAAGTTCCTGGGCGTCCGAGCCAAGGGCTACTGCCAGCTGCGCCACAAGGACGCGCTGGGCTTCTACACCGCGACCCACGCCAAGATGGACCACGCCAAGCGCCACGGGCTGAAGGCCTCCGGCGGCTACGAGGCCCCGCCGGTCGAGTATCACGACCCGCAGATAGCCGAGTATGGCAAGTCCAATGGACAGATGGTAGACTACAGCAAGTCGATGCAGTTCACCGAGGTGACCGAGCAGGACATGGCCACGCCGATGTCCGAGCTGATGACCTACAGCGACCAGTACCACGACAAGGCCTGGAAGCCGAGCGACGAGGTGGCCGAGGCCATGCGCGAGGCAAACAAGTGCAATGACGCGGAGTTTGCGGACTTCGCCGCCTGCGCGTACCCGATGACCGCGGCCGGCATCCTGGACAAGATCCGCTCGAAGATCTTCGACAAGAACCCAAAGAACGCGGAGCGCCTGCGCCTGTACTGGACCACCGGAAAGGGCGGGGCAAAGATCCGCTGGAACACCGGCGGGGACTGGAAGCGCTGCGTCCGCCACCTGAGCAAGTACCTGGGCCCGCGTGCGAAGGGCTACTGCGCCCTGCGCCACAAGGAGATGACCGGCATGTGGACCGGCGACGCGCTGCACCGAAAGATGTACGGCTGGGGCAAGCACCAGGCGCTGGCCGCCGAGTCAGACGTGCGCAGCTCAATGGACATCCTGTCGGCCGCCGAGCTGTCGGCCCGCGCCGAGAAGGCCCGAGTGCGGCTCGGGCTGACCGCCGCCGCCGGAGCACTGGACACCGGAGCGGCCTTCGTCATCCCGCTGGTCATCCCGGAGGAGGTCGAGTCCGGAGACGGGCGCATCTTCAAGAAGGACGCCCTGACGTCCCGCGAGTTCCCGCTGCCGCTGATGTGGCAGATGAAGACCGCCGAGGGCCACATGGGCTCGGTGGTGGTCGGTCGCATCGACAGCATCGACCGCGTCGACGGCGGACTGGGCAACGCCAGGGGCGTCTTCGACACCGGCGAGTACGGCAAGGAGGCGGAGCGCATGGTGCGCCACGGCTTCCTGCGCGGCGTCTCCGCCGACCTAGACAAGTTCGAGGCCGAGGAGCCAAAGCCAAAGGAGCTCTCCGACGAGGAGGCCGCCAAGGGCAAGAAGCTGAAGAACGACAAACTGGTGATCGACAAGGCCCGCGTCATGGCGGTCACCATCGTACCAAAACCGGCATTTCAAGAATGCTCAATCGTCCTCGCCGAGGACCTAAACACCAACAACCAGGAGGACACGATGATTCCAAACGGAGTCTATGTAGACGACGTGGACTCTGCGGACGCACAGGCCCTGGTGGCCTGCGGCATGATCGCAGGAGCCATTCCGCTAGAACCACCGACAGAGTGGTTCAACGACCCAAAGCTAGACAGGCCAACCCCGCTGACCGTGACTGACGACGGCCGAGTGTTCGGACACATCGCCGCGTGGCACGTGGACCACATCGGCCTGGCGTTCGGCACCCGCCCACCGCGCAGCAAGAGCAACTACGGCTACTTCCACACCGGGGTGCTCCGCACCGCCGACGGCGCGGACGTTCCGGTCGGACAGCTGACCCTGGCCGGCGGACACGCCGGACTGGAGGCCAGCGCCGCCGAGGCGGCCAAGCACTACGACGACACCGGCTCGGCCTTCGCCGACGTCCACGCCGGCGAGGACAAGCATGGCATCTGGGTCTCGGGCGCGCTGCGCCCGGGAACCACCCCGGAGCAGGTCCGCGCCATTCGCGCGTCGGCCCCGTCTGGAGACTGGCGCCCGATCAAGGGCGCGCTGGAGCTAGTGGCCGTCTGCCAGGTAAACGTGCCGGGCTTCCCGATCGCCCGCGCCCGCGTGGCGTCCGGGCAGGTCATGGCACTCGTGGCCGCCGGAGCATCGACGCTGGCCAAGCTGAAGTCCGACCCGCTAACCGAGCTGAGCGCCCGCATGGAGCGCCTGGAGCGCCTGGCCGTGACCAGCGTCCCAGTGCTGGTGGAGCGCAAGCAGGAGCTGAGCGCCCGCGTCCGCGAGGCGGCCAGCCTGAGCGCCATCCAGCAGTACGACGACCAGTTCGCCATGTTCTCGCCGGAGCGCCGCAAGAAGCTCGCCGACAAGGGCCAGGCGCTGCCGGACGGATCGTTCCCGATCGTCACCGTGAACGACCTGAAGAACGCCATCAAGTCCTACGGACTGGCCAAGAACAAGGCCGCCGCGAAGAAGCACATCATCAAGCGCGCCGCCGCGCTGAAGAAGAGCAACCTCATCCCGCAGGAGTGGCACGGCGCCTCGTCAGAGGCACTGACCGCCAGCGTGGAGAGCATGCGCGAGCGCATCGCCAAGCTGGAGGCCGGCAAGAGCAAGACGGCCGAGTAGCCAGCAGCGTGCAGGACCAGTACCCAGGCGAGCTAGACCCGGTGGTAGCCACCGCCGGGTCCAAGCCCGCGCCGAAGAAAGACCGCGTCACCGGCTCCAAGAAGAACGCGCCGGGCTCGGCCGACACCGGGGCGGGCGTGGACTTCACGGCGGCGATAGTGCAGTCGCTGCAGAAAAAAGTCTCCGACCACAACGCGAAGGCCAAGGACGGCCGCCGGGTCACCCTGGCCAAGCTCAAGGCGGTCTACCGCCGCGGAGCCGGCGCGTTCTCGTCCAGCCACCGCCCAGACCAGAACCGCAACTCGTGGGCCATGGCCCGCGTAAACGCGTTCCTGAAGCTGGTCCGGTCCGGGCACCCGACCAACCCAAACTACACCCAGGACAACGACCTGCTGCCGAGGCAGCACCCACGACACACGGAGGCCTCAACCATGGACCCACTGACCGCCGCGGCGACCGACGGCACCTGCCCGCCGGCGACCCAGGACATCGCCGTCAACCTGGCCAACCGCGAGAAGGCGATCCAGACCGCGGCCTACGGACCACTGAACCCAAAGGACCCCAACGAGGACTTCTGGGCGGCCAAGGCCAAGCGCTGGACCGTCGACGTGGCCGAGGCCAAGAAGAGCACCTGCGGCACCTGCGTCATGTTCATCCGCACCCCCCAGATGCTGGACTGCATCGAGGGCGGGCTGTCGGCCGGCGACTCCGGCGCGCAGAACGCCTGGGACGCCATCGACACCGCCGAGCTCGGCTACTGCGAGGCCTTTGACTTCAAGTGCGCCGCGTCGCGCACCTGCGACGCCTGGGTGGTCGGCGGACCGATCACCGAGGACAAGCCCGAGGCCCAGCCGGAGACCCTGGCCGCCAGCGCCCTGCGACTCCGCGCCCGCGCCCTGAGCGCCCGCGTGGCCGTCGTGGCCGCCGGTCCGGCCCCGCTCCCAGGTGGACCGGGAGCGCCGGGAGCACCGGTAGCGCCGATGACCCCGGACCAGCAGACCGTGAAAGACCAGCAGAACCTGATAAACGGAGCCCCCAAGACCATAAAGAAGGGCTTTGACGGCTTCAACGAGTCGCACCTAAACGCCCTCCACCAGGTCCGCGACGACCGCGGCAAGTTTCGCACGGTGCTGGCCCGACTGAAGCAGGACCTCGGGGAGTCGGGACTGCAGGCGGTGACCGAGAAGCTACAGAAGGCCCAGAACATGGACTTTGCCGGAAACTACACGGCCGCCAACCGCGCGGCCGGCCAGCTGCTGCAGACCGTGGACCGCATCGACTCCGGGGCCCTGGACTCCAAGTCCCTAGAGAACGTGCGCGCCACCGCGAGGGAGCTGGGCACCGTCATCGCGAACACTCCGCTGCCGTTTGGCGACGAGAACACCAAGCTGTCCTTCAGCGACCTGCCGCCGTCCATGAGAGACCTGGCCAATAGCATGTCGGACCGCGTACTGGCCAAGCTGGGACCCAAGGACGGGGCCCAGGCAATACAGAAGATCCAGCACTTCATGTCGGGTGCTGACCAGCTGTCTCAGGCGGAGGTCCAGTCCGAGTTCAGCGTGCTGCTGAGGCTGCTGACCTAGCAAAATCACAGTATAAAAAGCAACCTACAATTATGCTTGGGTGGAGTGCCTCCGCGCATCAGCGCGACGAGTCCCTTTGCCTTGGACCCACAAGCAGGCTCGGCGACCGCCGGGCCGACAACCGTCCGAAGGAGAATCAGTGGACCAGATCAAAACGCAGCTAGATCAGCTCGCGGAGCTGAGCGACGAGCAAGTCGCCGAGCTACAGAAGCAGATTGTAAGCACGTTCGAGTCAGTCGAGTCTGAGCAACCTACTCCAGAGACAGTTGATGCTATGACGTCACTAGCCGACGCGCTCGACACCGTGCGCGCCGAAGTATCGCGTCGTGAGGCTCAGGCTGAAGAGCTCGCCGCACGCGCGTCAGAGGCTTCTGCCCGTGTAAACGGAACAGAGGAACCTGCTGCTGACGCACCGATGCCGGAACCGGCCAACGAGGGACCCGAGGGTTCCCCGGTGGAAGAGTCTGGCGAGACCCCAGAGGAAGAAGCCAAGGAGCCAGCACTGCCTGGAGAAGAGGCCAAGAAGAAGCCAATGGGAGTAGCATCAAACGTCGCTGAGGAGGGCTCGGAACTTTCGACCGAACCAACCGAAGAAACACCAACCGTCGAGGCCGCAGAGGTCGTTGAGGCGCCAGTCGAGGAAGTCGCGGCAGAAGTGCCAGCGGCCGACGAGACCGTGGTGGCCAGCGCCGAGCCGGGCACCGAGACACCAGCAGAACAAACCGAAACCCAAGATGCTCCAGAAGAGCAGAAAGAGCAGGCCCCAGTGACCGCACCAGCAGAAGAGAGCTTCCAGGCTCCAGCTGACCGTCAGCCTGTAATCGAGGCCGTCGAGACACCAGTGGCAATCACCGCCGGAGCCGACATCCCAGGTTACACAGCTGGCACCGAACTATCAGGCATGGACGAAGTGGCGACAGCCATGGAGAAGAGACTACACTCTCTACGCCGTGTCAACGGAGGAGACGGAGAGCAGCACATCGTTGCGTCCTTCTCGACCGCGTACCCGGACAACCGCGTGCTGAGCGCCAACGTCGGAGACACCAGCGCCAAGATCAAGGACCTGATGAGCAACCTAGCCGCTCTGACCGCGTCCGGTGGCTTCGGTGGCTCGTATCAGACCAAGTACGACATCTTCAGCATGGGAAGCACCAACGCTCGCCCAGTTCGCGATGCCCTACCTAAGTTCCAGGCAGACCGCGGCGGTATCCGCTTCATCACCCCGCCTCGCGTGGACGGCTCAGACTACGACGCCGCCATCGGTATCTGGACTGAGACCCTGGACAAGAAGGTAGTAGCAGGCTACTCGATCAGCCTAGTAGCTTCGACAGCCGTCTCTGGTTCTAGCGGCGCGTGGGTAATCCCTACCGTGGCCGGCAACAAGATCCCAGTGGGCGCAGTGGTGCAGTTCAGCAACACAGTTACAGGCGCTACCACACTAAACGGTCTTATCGCCACCGTGACCGCCACCGCTGACACCAGCATCACCATCAACACCATCGCGACTCTCTCGGGAACAGCAACTGCCGGTACCGTCACCGTCATCACAGCAGCAAGCACCAAGGGCTTCCTGACCGCCGCGGCGGCCTCTGAAGACACCGCCGTGATCGACGCGGTGACCCTGCAGATCCAGTTCGGCAACCTGGCCACCCGCGCCTACCCGGAGCTGATCTCCCTCCACAACGAGCTGGCACTTGTGCAGCACGCCCGCGAGGCAGAGCAGAACCTGATCACCAAGATCGCGGCCAAGTCAACCTACGTAAACGCGCACGCTGCAACAACCGAAGCGTACACCGCCCTGGGAGCCGCTCGCGACTTCCTGGTGCTCGCTCGCAAGGCAGCCGTAGCGTACCGCTCACGCCACCGCCTGGAGAAGAGCGCGCCGCTGACAGCCATCGTTCCATCTTGGCTGATGGACGCAATGGTCGCCGACCTGATCGCGTCCGCTCCTGGTGACGACAAGGTTGGCGTCAGCTTGTCAGAGGTAAAGGGTTACTTCAACGACCTAAACATCGACATCGTTGAGTCGCTGGACCTGAACCCGTTCTCAGCTCAGTCTGGTACCGTGGGCTCAGGAACCACAAAGATGGCGGCGTTTGCCGACGTGGGCTACACTACTGCCTTCCAGTGGTACCTGTTCGCGACCGGCACCTTCCTGTTCCTCGACGGTGGAAGCCTGGACCTTGGAATCATCCGTGACTCCAGCCTGGTCAACACCAACGACTACCGCATGTTCATCGAGACCTTCGAGGGCATCGCAAAGGTCGGCATCGAGTCACTGCGCATCAACACCGTGATAAACGTAAGCGGTACAGCCGCTGCGCTAACCACTGCAGTCACCACAAACTAGCAGTAGCCCCGCCGCCCCGGCGGCAGAGCCCTAAGCCGCGGCTCCGACGCGGCCAGGTGACCGCGGCGGTTCTCCGAGTGAGGACCGCCGCGGGACCACCGCACCAGACTTTTACTCTTACACGCAGACCCAGAAGGAAGAGGAACGTGGCCAACTTCAAGGGCATCCTCCCCGCACCGCCAGTGGTGCCGCTACAATTCGGGCTCTTCAGCGCCTTTGACCCGGTCCTGCACGCCGACTCCGGCAAGGACAGCCAGTGGATCCGCGGCTTCCAGGTCGACTACGAGAGCACCCCGAGCTACACCCGCATCTGGGACAGCCTCGGCGGCGTCTCCAAGGTCATACTGAGCAACGACGGACGCGTGATCGGCAACCAGCCAAAGTTCATCGAGGTCGACCCGTACTTCCTAGAGGTAGAGGACAACTTCGGCGTCCTGGCCGCCATGGGACTGGACCGCTTCGAGCGAGTCAAGCGCCAGCTGGAGGCCGCCACCCAGAAGCTACTCGAGACCGAGTTCTCCGAGGGGCACGTCATTCGCGGCAAGCAGCAGCTCACCCCGTACCTGACCAAGAGCTCCACCGTCACCGTGCTCAACGGCGGCGCCACGCTGTCGCCTCCGCGCGCGGTGGCGCTCCTGGAGCGCGGCGTCTCAAACGCCTCCCCGGCCGGCGAGCAGGGCATCATCCACATGACCCGCGACGTGGCCGCGCTGCTCGGCAGCATGTACATGCTGGTCCGCATCGAGGAAAGTGACAAGACCTTCCACATCGAGACCAACAGCGGCACGACCGTCGTGCTCGGCTCCGGCTACACCGGCAACGGCCCGTCCTGGGAGATCGAGTCGAGCAGCGCCGTCACCGCCGGCGCCACCTCCTGGACCTTCGTCACCAAGAAGACCCACTACTTCGCCACCACCGAGAACGTCGAGGTCATCAACCTGACCGGCGCGCTCGCACCGCTGAACGGCACCTGGAGCGTCTCGTCCGTCACCGCGTCCACCCGAAGCGTCACCGTGACCCTCCCGAGCACCACCGTCACCGCCGACATCGCGGCCGCGGCCGCGGGAGCGACCACGCTGGCCGGCTCGACCGCGCAGATGCAGGCCACGGTGAGCACCAAATGGATTTACGCCACCGGAACCGTCGGAGTCCACCTGGGCCCCGTCGACGTCGTGAACGAGAACCTGGGCCAGGCCCGGGACCCGTCCGGAACCAACGACATGAGGATAAAGGCCACGCGACCGGCGGTCGCGTACTTCGACCCCTCGATACACGTCGCGGTCAAGGTCGACCTGACCTCCGCCTACTAACCAACTAAAACAAGGAGAACTAGCTAGATGGCTACTCAAGACTACGCAGCAAGCATCCAGGGTGTGTCAATCCGTGTGACCCGCCTAGACGCCAACGGCAACCTGCTGAACGGACCGGGCGACAGCTACGTCACCTCCGCGTTCATGCGACTATCATTCACCCCGGAGTACGAGGAGGGCGACGAGATCACCGAGAAGTCGGCAAACGGCACCGTCTGCGTGACCTACAAGTCACCGGACACCCTCAAGAGAATCACGATGGAACTCGCGATCTGCGAGCCGGACCCAGAGCTGACCAACCTGGTCTCCGGCGGTCTGCTCCTCCGCAAGAACCTGGGAACCTTCGCCTCACCGAACAACCAGTCAGTCGGTTGGGCGGCCCCGGGCGTCGGCGACGACCCTGCCGGCTACGGCGTGTCCATCGAGGCCTGGTCGTGGGCGGTCAAGGACGGCAAGAAGGCCGGCACCCTGCCGTACTTCTACTGGGTCTTCCCGTACGTGAAGCTGCGCCAGTCGGGCGACCGCGTCCTGGAGAACGGCCTGCTGGCCAACACCTTCCAGGGCTACGGACTAGGAAACGTAAACTTCGGCTCAGCGCCAGACGGCCGCTGGGAGTTCCCGACCGCCGCGGAGCGCCCGTACAGCTACGCCCGCGCGAACTGGGCACCGACCGGACTGAAGGGCTTCTACACCTGGAACTACGCCGGCGAGGCCCCGACTGAGGACACCTCATACAACGCCGTCACCAACCTAGACGGCGTGACCGCCAAGGTCACCTCGGCCGTGCTGGCCACCAACCAGGTAACCCTGACCACCTCGTCAAACCACGGCATGACCACGGGCAAGACAGTGGTCGTCTCGGGAGTAGACCAGGTAATCACCGTCACCCAGAAGGCAAAGAGCGGCACCACCGCAACCATCACCACCGGCACCGTCCACAACTTCGTGGTCGGCGACGTCGTGGCGATCAGCGTCGGAGATGCCGCGTTTGACGCCGTGGTCGGCATCCAGACGGTGCCGGACACCACCAGCTTCACCTACAAGGCGCCGATCTCGGGCACCGTCACCGCGGTGACCACCACCGGCACCGCGACCCGCAAGCTGTTCAACGGCAGCTACACCACCGTCTCGACCACCAGCGGCAACACCATCACCTACAACATCCCGTCATCGGTGGCCAGCATCTCGGCCGCGGGCGACGGCGCCACCCAGACCTACACGTCTGCAGTGGCGCACGGCCTGGTGAGCGGACAGTTCGTGACCATCAGCGGCTTCACCGGAACGGACGCGAGCAAGTTCAACGTCACCGGCAACGCGGCGAACAACATCACCGTGACCAGCACGACCACCTTCACAGTGGCCGGCACCGGTACGACCGCCAACCTGACCAACGCCACCGGCGGCGGCACAGGAGCGATCATCCGCGACACCGCCGAGACCGTGAACGCGTCGAGCACCCCGGTCATCTCCGGAGCCGCGCTGGCCACCAGCGACGGCACCACCGCGGCCACCACCGGCTACAACGTCCCGGGCAACATCAACTTCAACGCTGACAACCCGATCGACCGCGTGATCAAGTCCAACGAGGACCCAACCGCCTAGTAGCGGAACGAGGAGCGGCGTGTCGACGGTGCAGAGCACACCGACACGCCGCTCTCTCACTAAGACGACCTAGACGCGAGAGGAAGACGCATGAGCGCCCTGTGGGTACAGCCTGATGAGCTCGGCGACTACGCCAACACCGAGTACGCCCAGGAGGCGTGCGAGGTGGCCTCCTACCTGATGTGGGCCATGTCCGGCCGCAAGTACACCGGCGTGACCACCGTCACCGAGCGCTACGTGTGCAAAGCCCGCGACTACTACTTCGGCGGCTCCAGCAAGAACACCCAGGCGGTCCTGGCCGGGGACAACGTCTACAACATCCCCGCCGGCACCACCGACGACCTGCTCGAGCTGACCGCCGACGGCCTCTCTCCCGAGTCGCGCCTCCGCCTGCGCGGCCGCCCGGTCTCCCGGATCCTGGCGATCCGCAGCGGCGTGACCAACGAGCTGCTCAGCGAGTCGAGCTACTACCTGGTCGACCACTCCACCATTCAGATCCAGGTGGGCGCCGCCTGGACCCCGTGCAACGTCGAGGTGACCTACACCTACGGCACCGTCCCGCCGACCGCCGGCCGCATGGCCGCCCGCACCCTCGCCATCGAGTTTGCGAAGCTCTGGTCCGACGACGAGACCTGCGCGCTCCCGCAGCGCGTCACCTCCATCTCCCGACAGGGCGTCTCGTACACCCTGCTCGACAGCCAGGACTTCATCCAGGAGATCCGCACCGGCGTCTACGCCGTGGACCTGTTCCTGAAGACCGCCAACCCGGACGGCGCCCGCGTCAAGAGCCGCGTCTTCTCGGTTGACACCCCGCGCGCCCGCCGCTACACCCCGAAGCCGCTGGCCCTGACCGCCAGCGCCAACGACATCGTCGTGCCGGTCCGCGGCACCGGCAGCGCGACCGCCACGACCGCCTCGTTCAGTGGCACCTTCCTGGCCTCCGAGACCGGCTGGTCACTGAGCGTCGACGTTCACAACTACGCCAGCACCCGGACCGGGGCCCAGGCCACCGCGACGCTGAACGGCGCCAAGACCGCCGTGACGGTCACCGTTCCGTACAGCAGCGACCTGGCAAAGACCCTCGGCATGGTCGACCCGGGCACCTACTCCGTCTACGCGACCAAGGGAACCACCGTGACCCACCTCTTTGACGGCAACCTGACCATCAACCTGGCCGGCTAGCCGCCACCCACGACGACAAGAAGGAAGCGACAGTGACCAACTCCATAGACCTGGCGGCCGTCTCCGAGGACGCCCTCAGCCTGAAGACCATGCTCGACGGCGTGCTCGAGCGCGTCGAGAACGTCTTTGCGTCCTACGGCGTGCCGCTGCCGAAGCGCCGCTACTGGACGCTGGGCACCCCCGCCGTCGACTGCGAGCAGCTGGTCGTCTTCCTGGCGCAGCTCTACCTCGGCCCTCCCGGGGACCAGGCCTCCCGCCCGATGCGCTGCAACGTGCCGCGCACCGCGGTGCTGAGCGTCTCCGTCTCGCGCGCCGTCCCGACCGTCGGCACGAACGGCCGGCCGCCGTCCGGCGACAAGATCGAGCTTGCCTCTCAGCTGTCCGCGGTGGACATCTGGGTCCTCATGCAGTCCGTCAACCTGCTGGACACCTGGGACGACACCGGCTACGGACTCGGGGTCATCGCGACCGCGGAGACCGCGGAGCCGCAGGGCGGCTTCCAGACCGTGACGCTGCAGATCACCATGGCGGTGCCGTAGTGGCCGGCTACGCCTACCACACCGAGCTGACGCTCTACAAGTCGGCCATGTACGACAACCTGCGCCGCCCCCGCGGCATGGTCGGCCGCCACCTGCAGCGCCGCGCTGACGCGTTCATCTTTGCCGCCCGCGCCCAGGTCGGAAAGAAGACCGGACGACTCGCCGCCTCCATCAAGGTCCAGGAGCACAAGGCGGAGCCGTACGGCCAGCTCATGCGGGTCGGCTCCACCGTCAGACACGCCTTCCTGCACCACCAGGGCACCCGCCCCCACATCATCCGCCCGCACGACCGCGGCGGGGTGCTGGTCTTTCGCAGCGGCGGCCGCACGGTGGTCACCCGCGAGGTGCGGCACCCCGGAACCAAGCCAAATCACTACCTAACGGACAATCTAAAATTGTTTGTGGTGCCGTAGGCACCAGGCACAAGACACCCACGACGCTGACACAGCAGAAGGAAACAAAACAGATGGCAGACAACAAGAACAGATTCAAGGACTTTGGCAAGGGCAACGAGACCACCAAGGAGCCCCTATCATTCAAGCTACACGGCGAGGAGTACCACTGCGTCCCGGCGATCCAGGGTAAGTTCATGCTGGACCTGATCAAGACCTCGAACGGCGAGGACGGGGCGGCGACCGCCCGCGTCATCGACGAGTTCTTCGGCCACGTGCTGCTCGAGGAGAGCAAGGAGCGCTTTGACGCCCTGCTGGTCGACAAGGAGCGCGTGGTCACCGTGGAGACCCTCAGCGAGATCGTTGGCTGGCTCATCGGGGAGTACTCAAACCGCCCGGAAGAGCAGCCAGAGGCATAGCCCGCTGGGGCGTTGACCTCTGGCACTTCGTAAACGGAAAGGCGCTGATGAGCGGTCTTGACCTCCGGGAGATGGAGGCGTCCAGCATGCTGGACGTCCTGCACTACCTCATGGAGGAGGAGATGATCCGCCAGCACCACAGCGGAGTGGACGTACCGGGGGCCGTGCGAGACTACCTGTACAAGGAGCTCTACGGCACCGAGTACCCGTACTACACCCCGGTCGGCAACAAGCGCTACACGGCGAGCGGCGACATAGACGCGCTGGACGACCCGCTAGACGGCATCGAGCCGTTCAACCCAAAGAACAGCGAGTCCGCGCCCGCGCGGCCGTACACGCCGCCGACCCCGATAGACCCGGACGCGCAGCAGCCGTTCGGCGCACTACTGGACAGCCCACTGGGCTAGAGAACACAGACACGGAGGAGGTGGCGCAGTGGCGATTCTAGGCGAGGCCCACATCATCGTTCGCGCCATCACCGACGGCGTCGGCGACGACATCAAGCGCGCGTTCAACGACTCGGGCGTGAACGACAACATCAACAAGAACACCAAGGCCATGCGCGGCAACGCCGACGAGGCGCTGGCCCTGGCCAAGGCGTTTCACAGCCTAAACCGCACCGGCATGACCATGCAGGGCGGGCTCGGCGCCGTCCTGGGCGCCGTGCAGGCGCTCGTCTCCGGCGGCATCATCCCGCTCATCGGGACCCTCGGGCAGGCGGCCACCTCGGGCGTCGCGCTGGTCAGCGTGTTCGCCGCCGTCAAGGTCGGCAGCCTGGTGGCCAAGTCCGCCTTCAGCGGCATCAACCAGGCCGTGAGCCAGGCCTCCAGCGGAAACATGGCCTACAAGAAGACGCTGCAGCAGGTCCGCGAGGAGATGCAGCAGCTGGCCTTCGACGCGGAGGACGCCGCCCTCGGAGAGAAGCGCGCCGCGCTCAACCTGGAGAAGGCCCGCGAGGAGCTCATGCGCGTGCAGGACCTGCCGCCCAACGACCGCGCGCGCCGCGAGGCGGAGCTGTCATACGAGGAGGCCGACCTGGCCTTCCGCCGCGCCAAGGACCGCAACTCCGACCTGCAGAAGCAGATTGCCAACCCGCCAAAGCAGCGGGGCGCGCAGGACCCGTTTAGGAACCTGACCAAGAGCCAGAAGGTGTTTGCCCAGTACCTCGTCGGCGTCAAGAAGACCATGAAGGAGCTGCACGAGGCGGCGGCGTCCGGCTTCCTGCCGGTGCTCCGGAAGCAGATCGACCGCATCATCAAGGGGCCGGCGTGGGGCACCCTGCTCCAGGGCTACAACACCGTCGGCGTCGCGCTCGGCAAGGCCGCCAAGAACTTCACCGACTCCCTCACCAAGGGCAAGAACCTGGCCAACATGAAGGCCTTCTTCGTCGAGACCTCGCTCATCCTGCCCAAGCTGGGCAAGGTCCTCGGCAGCGTCTTCGGCACGTTCCTGAGCGTCCTGAAGGCCGCCGCGCCGCTGACCAACGTGTTCGTCGGCTGGCTGACCAAGGCGGCAAACCACCTGGACCGGGTGGTCTCCGTCAAGGCAAACAGCGGGCAGCTGGCGGGCTTCTTCAGCCGCGCCGGCGCGATGGCCGGGCAGTTTATCCGGATCTTCAAGAACTGGGGAGCCGGATTCGGCGCCGTGTTCGGGTCCGCGGTCGGACCGGGCTCGGGCGGGCAGAAGCTGCTCGACTGGCTTGAGCGCGCCTCCAAGCGCTTCAAGGACGCGCGCACCTCCTTCAGCGGCCGACTGCTGAACGAGAAGAACATCTCGCAGTCCACGGACAACTTCATCGCCATGTCCAGCGCGCTGGGCACGATCGCGCACGCCTTCAAGGGACTGGGCGAGACCGGCGCCACCGCCGCCTTCACCGAGATCGCCCGCTCCGCGCCGTACATCCACGAGATCCTGATCAACGCGGTCCGCACCGGCAAGGCCTTTGGCAGGGTGGCGGCAGCCGTCGTCAAGCTCTTCTCGGCGTTCTCCGACGCCGGGCAGGCCAGCGCCTTCCTGGACACCATTGCCAACACCCTGAACTTCATCGCAAACATCCTGAAGACCATCCAGCCGGCGCTGAACATCGCGGGGCAGATCTTTGGCGTTATCTCAGCCCTGGCACTGCTGGCCGGCTGGGGCGGAAAAGTCATGCTGCTGTTCAAAGGCTTCTTTCTACAGATGGTCGCGGGCGGGCTGAAGATGCGCGTCCTGAAGGAGGAGACCCTCCTGAACAGCGCGGCCATGCAGAAGCTCGGCGTGGATGCGGAGTTTACCGGCAAGGCCATGAAGACCGCGTTCTCCACCAACCTCATCATGCTCGGCATCATGGCCCTGGTCGAGGCCTTCAGCTGGCTGCAGCAGGGAGTTGACGACGCCAACAACAAGATCAAGGACGCCGCCAAGGGGGCGTTTGACGCCGGCGCCTCGGGCACCGCGGCGCTGAAGGCGGCCTTCTCCAGCGTCGACTTCAGCAACCAGACCGCGAGCATCGTCGACTACGTGGACGCCTCAAACATCGCGCACGAGCGGACCATCGACGTGTCGCACGGCATGAAGGACCTGCGAATGGTCCTGTACGCGCTAAACCACGAGTACAGCAACTACAACCACCTGGGCGCGTACACCAACGCGCTGGACCAGTTTGGCCAGACCCTCGCCGACATGGCCGGCACCGACATCGAGAAGGCGCAGGCGGCCTTCAAGGACATCACCAGGAGCCAGCACCTGAACAAGGAGCAGATGGGGCAGTTACTGAGCACGATGCCCAAGTACCGCGAGGCGCTGGTCACCCAGGCCGCCGCGCTGGGCGTAAACATCAAGAACACCGACGGCACCGTCAACGGCGTCAAGCAGCTGGAGTTCGCGATGGGCGAGGGCCAGATCGCGACGATGCGCGCCGCCGCCGCGGCCGAGGAGTTCCAGAGAAAGATCGCCGGGGCCGCCGCCGAGGTCATCAACATGGGCGACGCCGTCCAGAAGGCCACCGACAAGAACGGCAAGGTCAGCGTCACGAAGCTGATCGAGAACCTGAAGGCGCAGGCCCAGGACGCCGCCAACTACTACAAGAACCTGCTCATCATCCAGGGCAAGGGCGTGGGCCAGCCGGTCATCGACGCCATCATCGGCATGGGCGCCAAGGAGGGCTCGGCCGCCGCCGCCGCGCTCGCCTCCGCCGGCCCGCACCAGCTGGCCGTGCTGAAGGCGCAGTACGCGCAGGTCGGCAGCCTGACCAGCGACGAGATGGCCAGCCGCCTCACCGAGGCGCAGCCGGCGGTGCAGGAGGTCTTCAAGAAGCTCGGCGAGGCCGGCATGACCTCGTTCATCGACAACATCATGACGACCAAGGACCTCAACGCCGCGCGCACCAAGTTCCTGGCCCTGCTCAACGCCAACAAGGAGGGGAACAAGTACTCCTTCGACACGTCCGGCGTCCTGCACGGCGTGGACAAGAGCGGCAAGACCCTCCCCGGCTTCTTCCGCGGCGGACTGGTCAGCCCGCTGCACCTCGCCAGCGGCAACACGAACCCCCTCCGGGGCTTCGGCGGGCCGCAGTCCGACAGCATCGCGGCCTACCTCTCGCCGGGGGAGTTCGTCGTGAACTCGTCCGCCGTCTCCCGCTTCCTGCCGGTGCTGCAGGCCATGAACCAGACCTCGGTGGCCAACAACCGCCTGAACAGCACCGTCCCGTCGGCGCAGGCCGTCAGCACCCCCGGCGGCAGCGTGCAGATCATCGTCAACCCGGCACCGGGCATGAATGAGACCGAGCTGGCCAAGCGCGTCGCCATTGAGATGGGGCGCCAGATGAGACAGGGAGCCTTCTAGTGCCGCGCCTAAACCTGATCAGCAACCCGTCCTTCAACCTGGCCAACCTACTCACCTACCCCAGCTTCGAGCTAGACACCACCGGCTGGGTGGCCGGCGCAAACACCACCATCGCGCGCACCGCCGCGGTGGCCGCTCAGGGCGCCGGAGCCGTCTCACTGACATCAGCGGCCGCCGGCAGCGTGTGGATAAACACGGACTTCAGCACCAACTCACCGGCGGTGACGGCGGGACTGTCCTACACCGCGAGCGCGTACGTGCGCTCGGCGGCCTCGGCGCGCACGGCGCGCGTTCGCCTGGACTGGTACGACTCGGCGGGCATGCTCATGTACAGCAGCGACGGCGCCAACACCGCGACCCTCACCACCGAGTGGACCAGGATCTCGGTCACCGCGACGGCCCCGGGCGCGGTGAGCAAGGTGGTGGTGGTGGCCACGGTGAGCGGCGCCGCGGCCGCCAGCGAGGTGCACTATCTAGACGCCTTCATGCTCGAGCAGTCCTCCCTGGTCAACGCGTACTACGAGGTCACCGGCTGGACCGGCGTGAACATGACCGTCGGGCGCGCCACCAACCAGTACCTCTTCGGCGCCGCCTCACTGCAGCTGACCACCACCGCGACCTCCGGCACCTGGACCTACGCCTACGCCGGAAACATCATCGGTAGCAAGAGCTACGCCCTGAGTGCGTACTTTCGCTCCGCGGCCACCGCCCGCTCGGCGTACGTGCAGGTCGACTGGCTCGACGCGGCCGGCGGCACCATCTCCAGCAGCACCGGCTCGACGATCGCCACCAGTACCACCGGCTGGGTCCGCCCGTCGGTGGTCGCCACTGCCCCAAGAACGGCCGTCCGGGCCATCTGCTACGTGGTACTCCAGTCCTCCGGCTCCGGCGCGACCAGCGAGGTGCACTACGTCGACGGCGCGCTCCTGGAGCAGTCCGCCTACGTCAACGAGTACCTTGACGACCTGGACCAGGGCCAGGAGAACACCGCCATGGACCTGGCGCTCAAGCGCGTTCCCGTTCCCCACCTCACCGGCGCGGAGCTCAACGCGGACATCGCGCTGGGCAGCCTGGTCTTCAACACCGTCGACGAGAACGGCGTGGTCTGGGTGGTGACCGAGGTGGACGGCTGGTGGAACCTGCCGACCCCGCAGGTGCCCACCATCGACCGCGGCTTTGCGGACGGCTCCTACGACGTGCGCGGTCGCTTTGAGTCGCGCGCCATCACCCTCAAGGGGGTCATCCTGCCGCCGGACCGGACCAAGCTGCCGGCCGCCCGCGCCAGACTGCTCAGCGCGGCGAACCTGGTCTACCGGGGCGACTGGCTGCGCCTGGACGAGGGGCCGGTAAAGGCGGCCTGGGTGCGCCTCGTCGGCGCGCCGACCGTGGACACCGTCAACCAGCGCGGGCGCACCGAGTTCTCCCTGCAGCTGCGCGCGGCCGACCCGATCAAGTACGAGTGGGTGTCCGGCTCTGTGGACGGCAAGCAGACCACCGCGCTGAGCACCAACAACAAGCTCGCCTCGCCGGGGGCGACCACGCTGGCAAACAACGGAGACGCCAACGTGGCCGCCGTCTTCAGCGTCACCGGCCCGCTGTACGGGCCGACCGCCACCGTAAAGAACGCCACCACCAACCAGACGCTGACCGTGGTCGGCGCGCTCCGCCCGGCGCGCTCCTACCCGGTGACCGCTCGAAAGACCGACGCGGACGGCTACAGCACCGTGACGCTGGGCGTCGGGCGCAGCAACGTGCAGGTCGGCGACAGCGTCACCGTGGCCAGCGCGGGGGACGCCAGCTACAACGGCACCTTCACCGTGACGGGCGTCACCACCGACGCCAGCCCGTACACGGTCCAGTACTACACCGGCCGCTTCACCGAGAGCTCCGTCACCGGCCTCTCCGGCACCCTCTCCGTCGGCGCCGACACCCTCAAGATCGACACCTACGACCGCGAGGTGTCAAAGAACGGGGTCGTGCAGGGAAGCCGCAGCATGGTGGACACCGTTGTCGACTGGGTCTACCTCCAGCCGGGAGCCAACCAGGTGACCTACAGCGACAGCTCTCAGACGGTAAACTTCATCAAGAGCTACGGCCGCAACTCCACCCAGCTGGTCCTGACCACCGTAGACAGCCACGGCGTGTACCCGGGCGACAGCGTGATCGTGCTCAGTCCGCCGGCGCTGACCACGCTGGGGTCCTACTCGGCGGTGGCCGACCCGACCACGACCCGCTACAACATCTACCTGCCGGACACGCGGGGCACGCTGAGCAGCACCGTGCTGGGGCCGGTCGTCTACACGAGCACCCGGGGACAGGTGGTCACCAGCGTCGCGTACAACAGCTCCAGCGACGTCGTTACGCTGACCACCGAGTTCAACCACGGGATGGCGGTGGGAGACTACCTGACGGTGGACGGCGGGTTTACCACCGTCACCTACTCGGGCACCACCATAGACGTCGCGGCGGCCACCGGGGCGACCGTGAAGATAAACACCTACACCTGGAACACGAGCACAAACCGGCTGACGGTGGTCACCGACTCCGCCACCAACTACGTGGTCGGAGACGAGGTGCAGGTGAGCAACATGGGCGGAGACTTTGACGGCGTCTTCTTGATCACCTACGTGTCGGGCACCACCCTGCACCTGAGCGTGACGTCGAGCACCGCGGACATAAGTGCCTCCACCAACGCCCCGACCGAGGCCACGCTCTACCGGGTATACCGCGTCTCCGCGGTGCCGACCGCCAACACGGTGTCCTACGTCAAGAGCTCGATCAGCGCCCCCACCGGGAGCGCGGCGGTCTCGCCAGTGGCCGGCCGGGTCTACCTGCTCGGGAACGGAACGGCTACCGCGTCGTACCGCTCGGGCTGGATGTCGTAGCGTAGAATTAGAGCAAGAGACAGACGCCAGAGGACCAGGACATGACCGCCGAAGAGACCCTTGCCCCCAGCTACCGCTACCTGCTCACCGACCTGGTGACCAACACCGTCATCGCCGAGCTGCCCTTCAGCGGCGTCGTCTACGGTCGTGCGCTGAACTCAGCCGGGAGCTTCTCCGGCAGCACCCCGGTGATCCTGGGAAAGACCAACGGCTACGACCTGTACGACAGCACCATGCCGGGGCAGACCGGACTATACGTCCTGCGCAACAACACCTGCGTCTGGGGCGGAATCATCTGGACGCGCAACTACGACCTCACCAGTCGCGCGCTGCAGGTCACGGCGCAGGAGTTCACCAGCTACCTCCACCACCGCGTGATCTGGAAGACCTTCACCAGTGACTACGGCGCCACCGCCGTGGCGGACAACGCCGGAAACTACATCACGCTCACCCTAGACACCGGACTCAGCGCCGACACCATCGCGCCAAAGTCAACGGTCCAGCTGTTCTTTGGCCCGGAGGTCGACACCATGTTCGACAAGGCGTACGTCGTGAAGAACCAGTCCAACAACAAGACCATCCAGGTAAAGGCCGACGTGGCGGGCACGACGATAAACTTTATTCGACTGGCCGGCAAGGTCGTGACCGTCTGGACCGGGTTCAAGCACGGCTTCAAGAAGAACACTCGAGTGCGGGTGTCGGGCGCCCCCAAGGACGCCTACAACGGCGTGCACGTCGTCAGCCAGGTGCTGAACGACTACTCCTTCAGCTACAAGATCGACACTACGAACACCAAGACCTGGAAGAAGCAGAAGATGACCGGCAAGGTGTCGCCGTACAACAAGCTGACGCCGGGGACCTACTACGGCGTCACCGTCCGCGTGCGAACCAACACCTACGACTACGTCAAGAGCCTGCTGGACTCCGTCTTCACCGACTTCAACACCGTTGAGTTTGCGTACGGCAACGACCCCGGCGTGAGCTACGCCCTGGCCGTCACCAGGAAGCTGCAGGCCGCGGGCGTCGCCACCCTGACCACCGAGGAGCCCCACGAGGTGGCGGTCGGCCAGCAGATCACCGTGCGAAACCTAGACACCAGACTAAATGGCCAGTTTGAGGTGTCCGCGGTCGTAGACGAGAACACGCTGCAGTACAGCAACCCCGGGGCGCTCAGCGTGAGCAGCGCATTGGTCTCCGACAAGACCGCCGCCGTGACCACCCGCCGGCGCAAGAACTCCACCAACTCGGCCGGAAACGTCACCTGCACGGCCACGCTGACCACCTCTACAAACCACCAGTACGCCGTGGGGGACATCGTCACCGTCAGCGACGTAGACCCAGCCGACTACAAGACCGTGCCGACCTACAACGGCACCTTTACCGTGACCGCCGTAACCTCCACCAGTCCGTACAGCTTCAGCTACGTGATCCCCAACAACGTGCACACCAAGAAGGACGAGCAGGGCAAGAAGACCGGCACCGGCGTGACCTGCAGCGGCACCGCGGTGGTCCACCCGCAGCTGATAGTCAGCACCGCCGGGTCCTTCTCGCCGTCGGCCAACATCGGCATCGACCTGCAGCTGGACGACTACTCCGGCAACGACGTCACCCCCGCGACGCACCGCGGCGGGGCGACCGACAACGTGGGCGACGCCCTGTCCAGCTACGCCGACAGCATCGCCGGCTTCGAGTACCGCATCGACTGCGACTACGACCAGGACACCGACACGTTCAAGCGCACGTTCAAGCTGCTGGAGATAGACGTGCCCAACCCCCCTGACCCGGGGGAGGTCTCTCCAATCAGCCGCTTCGGCGCGGACAAGCTGGTGTTCACCTACCCGGGAAACATCTCCGCCCTCAGCATGGACGAGTCGGCCGAGAACTCGGCCACCCGCATGTTCGTGACCGGACAGACCGCCGGCACGGGGTCCAATCCATACTACGCGGCCGCCTCGGCCACCGAGCTGCTCACTCCGACCGACGGCTCGCGCGCCTGGCCGCTGCTCGACGCCGTCCAGTCAAAGAGCGACCAGGGCGACCAGATCGTCCTCTACAGCTACGCCGAGCGCTACCTGCGCGAGGCCCGGCCGCCGGTGGCGGACTTCAAGGTCAGCGTCAACGGCTCCATTGCCCCGGTCATCGGCACCTACGCGCCGGGAGACTGGTGTAGCGTCGTTGCCGACGACGACTTCATCAAGGCCCGCCTGAGCAGCAGCCTCGAGGTGCGCAAGACCGCGCTGGTCCGCAAGATCCAGGCTTTCGAGGTGCAGGTCCCGGACGGCGTCACCTTTCCCGAGAGCGTGACCCTCACGCTGGTTCCCGAGTGGCAGGTGGACGTAAGTGGTAACTAGAAGAATTCGCAGCAAGGACTCCCTAGTCAGCATCCTGCGAGACACCACCTCTCGCAACGCGGCCACGGAGGTCTACGCCACCCCCATCCCGGTGCAGCCCGGCGAGATCACCGGCAACCAGCTGGCCTGGCAGGCCGTGAACAGCGACTCGCTGGCAGTCCAGGCCGTCTCGTCGCAGAAGTTTGCGGTCGGGGCGTGGGTGCCGACCGGCGAGAACATCCAGCGCGTGCCGGCCCCAATGCGCGACTACAACTACTGGATCGACGTCATCGACGGAAACATCAAGCTGCACCAGGAGGGCCTCCACGGCACCGAGAGCATGATAAACGTGTCCGCCGACCTCACCGGCGTGACCATGACCCCGACCGCCTCCGACCCCGCCCGCCTCTACCTGACCGGCCGCCTGCGCCGCCCCAAGAGCAGCAAGCTGCTCACCGACGTGACCGGCACCGACCGCGTAGCCACCCTGAGCAGCGTCACGACCAGCGGGTCTTACATGCGCCTAAACACCGCGGCAGCCCACACGGTCGTGGCGGGAGACACCATCACCGTGACCAACAGCACCCGCACCATCTCACTCACCGGCGGCTTCACCGGCAACACCGGAAACCCGGTCATTACCGTCACCGTGCCGACCGGGCACGGTATCGCGCAGAGCGAGCGACTGGTCCTCACCACCACCGGGACCATTGCGAGCAGCCTGCCGTCCGGGACGTACGTCCCGTCGGTTGTTTCCGCGACCCAGCTGAGCATCACCGGCACGGCGCCCAGCACCAGCGGCGGCATCTCCGGCACCATGACCATTGCCCTGGCCAGCGGCTGGGTGGACGGCACCTACACCGTCCGCGCCGTGGGCAGCCAGACCATCGACGTCGACAAGCTGACCTCTCGCTACCACAGCTCGCTGTCTATCGGGACCAACGCGGCGTTTACCGACGCCGGCACCGTCACCGCTGGCGGACTGCCGTACGGCACCACCCGCGTCGTGTGGTGGGCCACCGACGAGCTGGCCACCAACTACCGATACATCTACCCGAGCAACAAGCAGCTCACGACGCTGGCGTCCACGGTCTACGAGGCCAGCTCCGTCGTGGTCACGGTGGGCGGTGGCACCGGCGGCGCCACCAACAAGGCCACCCTTACCCTGTCCGCGACGCACGACATGCAGGTGGGCGAGCAGGTCAACGTGACCGGCACGTCTGGTGTCTCCGGCGTTACCGGCCCGCTTGACGGACAGTACGTCATCACCGAGATCACCACCACCTCTCCGTACAGCGTCAGCTACGACACCGCCGAGAGCACCCCGACCACCGCGCGCAGCCTGGTGATCGGCGGCGCAAACGTCGGCCGCGCGAGCTTGGAGGTGTACGACTACGCTGTCTACGTCGAGCTGGCCGCCAACAGCGCCGCCAGCCTGGTCAGCCAGGCCAGCGTCTTTGAGGTGATCGGCTCCACCAGCTCCGCCACCGGCTCCACCACCGAGGTGTCACCACTGGGCCTCAGCGTGGGCACCGGCACGGTGGCCAAGGCCGCCGCCATCGCGAGCGACGTCGACACCACGCTGGTGGTCAAGCAGTACTCGGCGGACACCAAGACCTACGTTGAGAACGCCGCCATCTACGCCGACGGCACCGTCTCCGCCATCCTGCTCAAGGGCGACGAGGTGAACATTGACGGCGTGAACGTCGTGGACAACTTTGCCACGGTCACCCGCAACGGCGCCGCCTACTCCGACGCGCTGTCTCTCCTGAACCGCCTGCCCCGCGGCATCGTGTACCACGGGCGCTGGACGCAGCCGGCCAGCCTCACCCTCTCGGCCGGCACCGGCGCGCAGGAGTACGTCATCGCGCACGGCAGCTTCACGCCGGAGGACGGCCGGGCCTACCGGGTTGAGCTGACCACCGGCGGACTCCGGGTAGAAGCGCCGTCCAGGGCGGTGTTTGTCGACCTGCGCTTCAGCACCACGGCTTTTACTGCCGGTAACTACGGCACCAGCTACCACCTGAGCAGCTTTGCCGGCGGCAGCGCGTCCTCAACGGACTGGTCAGTCATTGACGGACTCTGCGGGGTCTTTCACGCCACCAGCGCCGTCTCAGTCGTGACGGACAACTACCGTCTGCCAGCGGCGCAGGTTTACTGGGCGTTCATCATGCGCACCAGCGGCACCATCGCGGCGGGAGGCATCACTGTCTCGTCCAGCGCCAGCGCAGCCGGGACCGCGGCCACCGCGCTGATCGTGGAGGACATCGGGCCGTCGCTGCTGAACAGCAGCAACACACTGAGCACGTCGGCCACCTACGTTGGCGCGCTCACCTCGGCGGGGGGCCCAGGAACCACCGCCTACACCGCCACCAAGACCATCACGGCCACCGAGACCGGGTACTTTGACAACTACGGACGCGGCACCGGCAGCGACACCTACACCAACCAGTACTCGCTGTACCAGGGTAACCCCGGCACCGCCGGCGGCACCAAGAAGTCGGCCATTGAGTTCCCAGCGCTGGGCCTCCCGTCCGGCGCTACCATCACCGGCCTGCGCCTCTACCTAAAGAACACCTCGACGTACGACGGCAGCTGCCAGGTGCACGTGGCGCCGCACGGGACCGCGGAGCTATCCACCAGCCTACCCGCTGCCATCACCTCGTCGGCCGTCACCAGCCGCACCTACTCGTCCGGCGAGGCCGCGTGGATCACGCTGCCGTCCAGCCTGTACGCCGGGTTTGCGGCCGGCACGTCAAAGGGCATCTTGGTGGGCATCACCAGCACCGCCAGCACCAACGTCTACGACAGCACCCTCTCTAACTACGGCTATTTTCAGGGCGTGGGCACCGGCATGACCTATCCGCCAAAGCTAGAAATAACCTACACCTACACCGCCTAAGGAGCAGACACATGATACAACCCGGAGACGTCGTCGAGGCCACCCTCGTGGACCCAGAGACCCAGAGCGCGGCGTCGCAGCTGTTTACAGTGACCGCGGTCAACGGCACCGCCTACGCCGGCGGTCAGTTTGACGTGGACACGGCGGCGGGCTGGCAGGTGCGCCTGTCTCGCAAGAGCCTGGCCAACCTGAACCTGCCGACCACCCTCAGCGAGGTCTACGTGATCGACCGAAGCAACAACGCCCGCAGGGCCATTGGACGGGGCGAGGTGTGGCGCGACGAGGCCGGCACGCTGATCGACCTGGTGGACGTCTTTGCCTGGACGCCGGTACCGGACGAAGAATAGGTGTTTTCCGCAGCACAAGCGGTCGTTTGACCGGTAGAATTGTCTCACAGAGACAACAAGACAGAGAGAGCAACTTGAGAGCATGTACGAAGTAAAAGACGGGTCCAGGACCCTCCAGTTCAACGGCATCCTACTGGGCAAGTCGTCGTCACACCGACGCGGCTCCACCCGCTGGATCGAGTTTGAATTATACAGAACTGAGAGCGGCTCGTACGTCCTCTCTCGGATCGGGGTGTCCCTGGTCTTCCACGGCGCGGCCTGCCCACTGGTCAAGCGCTACGGCCTGCAGGAGCTGCCAGTCAGCCAGCTGCACCAAGACGCCCTACCCTGCGAGGACTGCTACCCGACCGAGGACGCCGAGCTGGTGTTTCCCGAGAAGTACCGCTACTGGGCGCAGGTGTCGGACGACCCAAACGCCGTGCTTGACGCACTATACAAGTATGACGACGGTGGCGCCAGGTATCTGACCAACGTCGCCCAGCGCCTACTGGAGGACGCCTCGGAGCAGGACCAGAAAATAGACCAGATTTACCGCATAGAAACCATCCCGTAGAACCGGTTTGCGCGCTATAATCAAATAAGCACCACTCCACAACGACAGAGAGACGAGACACATGTTCATCATCATCGAGGGCACCGACGCCTCCGGCAAGAGCACCCTGATAGAGGCCGTGCGCGCCGAGGCCAAGCGCCGCTACCCAGACCGCAAGATCCACCTCCTGCACAAGTCGCGCCCGGAGGAGGAGACCCGCCGCTGGGTCATCAAGGACTACGTCCTGTCCGTCGAGGACATCGACCTAGACGAGGACATCATCATCGCCGACCGCTGGCACTGGGGCGAGGCCACCTACGCCCCGCTAAAGCGCCCGCACACCGACAAGGACGGCTTCGGCCTGCTCGGCGAGGCCGGCTGGCGCTGGACCGAGCTGTTCCTGGCCTCCCGCGGCGTCGCGCACTTCTGGCTCTACCAGCCGCTAGGCGTCATCAAGAAGCGCCTGCTCGAGCGGGGCGACGACTACGTCAAGGTCAACGAGCTGGGCAAGATCCTAAAGCTCTGCCGCAAGGCCTACAGAAACTCGTTTACCAGCGTCAAGCTGAAGCCGAAGGCCAGCAGCCTAGACGACCTGCAGCAGACCGCCAAGGAGATGGTCGACTGGGCCGAGCTGACCGCCCGCGGCGTCGAGGGCCTGCGCCCGTACAAGCACTACCTGGGCGGCGCGAACCCAAAGGTCCTGCTGGTCGGCGACGAGCGCCCGAGCAAGCCGTGGTACGGCAGCAGCACCAAGCTCCCGTTCATCCCCGTTGACGGCAACTCCGGCAACTACCTCATGTCCAGCCTGCGCGACAACTTCTGGCGCGAGGTCGGCATAGTGAACGCCAACGAGTCCCCGGAGACCTTTGTGTCCCTGTGGACAGAGCTGGGCAACCCGACCATCGTGGCCCTGGGCCGCGAGGCCGAGAAGGCGCTGGTGAAGCTCGGGCTGAAGGAGTACGTCGACTACGCGGTGCTGCCGCACCCGCAGTTCGTGCGCCGCTTCTTCAACAAGAGAAAAGGTCAGTACGGCAAGGCCATTGCTAGAATAAGTAAGAAGATCGACAGTAAGGACGAGAAGTGGATTCTGCAGTAATCAACATCAAGGACGGCGTCAACGGCTACGTTGACCTGGTCAGGCACGTGCTGGAGCACGGCAGGGAGACCGCGCCGCGCGGGCAGAAGACCCGCGAGATCGAGGACGCAGTGGTTCGCATCGCCGACCCTACAAACGCGCTGCCGCTAAACGTGGGTCGCGGCACCGTCCCCGGCATCGGGGCCGTCGAGGCCATGCAGCTGCTCGCCGGGGTCTCGACCCCGAGACTGCTGCTGGAGGTCGCTCCCCAGTTTAGCGCCTACACCAACGACGACGGCGTCACCTTTCACGGCGCGTACGGTGCCCGCACCGACGGCCAGTTTGCGGTCATCGTTGAACGACTAAAGGCCGACCCGGACAGCCGGCAGGCGCAGGTGGTCATCTGGAACCCGGAGCTGGATCTCCTGCCGGGCAAGAAGGACTACCCTTGCACCACGCTGATGCAGTTTCGCATTCGCGACAACAAGCTGAACATGAGTGTGTACATGCGCTCCAACGACGTCTGGCTGGGAGCGGCCTACGACTTCTTTCAGTTCACCCGCGTGCAGATCGCGCTGGCCTCGGTGTTGGGCGTCGGCGTCGGAAGCTACGTGCACCACGTGGGCTCCCTGCACATCTACGAGCAACACTACGAGGTGGCAAACAAGCTGAAGTACACCGACAGCTACGTCGACGTGCCAGCCATCACCGGAAGAGACTGGCTGGACGTCAGCGTCCAGGCGCTCGCCGCGCTGCAGGCGGTCAGGGAAACGCCGCTGGCGGAGAAGCTGTCTCCAGAGGCCCGCTGGTACCGCGACGCGATGGCCAAGGCGGTTGAGAAGAACGCCGGCAAGCAGTAAGTGCTAGAGAACAACAACGGCAGAGGCGAGGACCCCGAGGACCCGACCGGCATCCTAAACGAGCAGGTAATGAGCGTCCTAGACTCCATGACCGTGCAGCTCAACGAGGTGTACGAGTCGCTGAAGCGCGCTGGGTTCACCCCTCCCGAGGCCATCACCATGGTCACGGGGATGCTGTCCACCATGATCCAGTACACTCCGGTGGGAGACCTGCTGGGAAACAACGACAACTACAACAACGACGAGGACGACGACGATGACTGGAACGGACCGCAAGACCTCTACTAGGCCCTCCTGGGACGAGGTGTGGATGCAGGTGGCGCACGCCGTCAGCCTGCGCTCTCGCTGCACCCGGGCCAGCATGGGCGCGGTGGTCGTGAGCCACGAGCAGCGCATCAGCGCGACGGGCTACAACGGACCCGCTGCGACCTTCAGGGGCGAGGGCGACTGCATCAACTGGTGCGAGCGCGCAAGGGGCACCACGGGGCTCTCTGGGGCCTACGACGGCTGCCCGAGCATCCACGCTGAGGCAAACGCGCTTCTGTACGTAGACCGCTCCCAGGTCCTCCGAGGGACCATCTACGTGACCGCCCCACCCTGCATGCAGTGCGCCAAGCTGATCTCCAACTCCGGGTTGTCCAGAGTAGTCGCTATGATTGGAGAGGCCGACCAGCACCGCACCCCCGAGGTGGCCCTGAGCTACCTGCGAGACTGCGGCCTAGAGGTGCTGACCATCAACAGAGACGAGACAGACAAATGACCGGAAGCATGAACGACGTCCAGCTGGACCTAGTCGACAGCGTCGAACAGGCCGAACGATTCCTAACCTGGCTGGGAGAGCGCCGCCCCTACGACGCCGTCTCGGTGGACATCGAGACCGGCGAGCTGCCGGGCAATCCCAGAGACCACGCGCTGTCGCCGTGGCACGGTCGCATCCGCCTGGTCCAGGTCGGAGACGGCATGCACGGCTGGGCGATCCCGTGGGACGAGTGGGCCGGCGTGTTCTACCAGGCCATGGAGCGCTACGACGGACCCATCGTCTGCCACAACATCGCCTTCGAGGCAAAGTGGTTCGAGGTGCAGTCCCGCTGGCGCATGCCGTGGCACAAGGCCCACGACACCATGATCATGGCCCAGCTCATCGACCCGCTGGGATCCGGGGCACTGAAGCGCCTGGCCTCGCTGCACATCGACGGCCGCTCCGCCGCCCTGCAGGCGACGCTCGACGCGTCGCTGGCCGAGAACGGCTGGACCTGGGGAACCGTGCCGACAAACTTTCAGCCGTACTGGGCGTACGGCGCGCTGGACACGGTCATCACCATGCGTCTGTGGGAAAAGTTCTGGGAGCAGTGCGCGCCGGGCAAGCAGTACAGCCGAGCCTACGACCTGGAGATGGCCGCCCGCAAGGTGGTGACCCGCATGGAGCTAAACGGAGCGCGCATCGACCTGGAGTACTCGAAGAAGAAGTTTGACGAGCTGAGCGCCTACGGCGAGCAGGTCAAGGACTGGGCCAGGGCCAACTACAACGGCCTCGGCATCACCAGCAACATCCAGCTAGTTCGCGAGTTTGAGCGCATGGGCGCGGAGATCACCGAAGTGACGGCGTCCGGCATGAAGGCGGTCAACAAGGACCAGCTGTCCATGTTCCTGCTAGACGAGCGCCCGGAGGTGCGGCAGCTGGCCGACATCGTGCTGAAGCAGCGCAAGGCGGACAAGCTGGCCAACACCTACTTCAAGAACTTCCTGACCGACAACGTCAACGGCTTCGTGCACCCGTCAGTCAAGACCATGGGCGCGCGCACCGGCCGCATGTCCATCACCAACCCGGCGCTGCAGACCCTGCCGAAGGGCGACGACACCGTTCGCCGCGCCTTCATCCCAAAGGACGAGGACCACGTCATCGTGACCTCCGACCTCGACCAGGTGGAGTTTCGCATGTTCTCCTCGCTGTCGCAGGACCCAAACCTCATCTCGCTGTTCAACCTGGCCGACGCCACCGGCTCCGACCCGTTCACCGAGATCGGCCGCGAGATCTACCAGGACCCGACCATGCAGCGCTCCGACAAGCGCCGCGGACTCATCAAGGGAGTGGTCTACGGACGCCTGTACGGCGCGGGGGTCGAGAAGCAGGCGCTCACCGCCGGCGTGCCGAAGGCGCAGATGCAGGCGGTGTCCGACGCGTTTGACCTGCGCTTCCCCGGCATGGCGCTGTTCCAGAAGCAGGTAGAAGACATCGGCATGCGCCGCCTCCGCTCCGAGGGCCAGGGCTACGTGAACACCTGGACCGGCAGGAGGCTGCCGTGCGACGAGGACCGCGTCTACTCGCTGGTGAACTACCTGGTGCAGGGCGGAGCCGCCGAGGTCTTCAAGAACAACCTCATCAAGCTGGACCAGGCGGACCTGACCGACCTGCTCATCGTGCCGGTGCACGACGAAATAGTCCTCAACGCGCCGCGAGGCGACGTGGAGGAGATCATGCGGACCGTCAAGGAGTGCATGACCACCACCGAGGGCTGGGCAATCCCGCTCACCTCGGGCATCGACGGACCACTGGAGACGTGGGGAGACAAGTACTAATGACCAGACTGATACTGGCGGTGGACCCGGGCAAGGCCACCGGACTGGCCCTCTTCGAGTACGAGGCCGGCGGAGAGCCGGACCTCATGTGGTCGATGGAGGTGCAGCAGCACGAGTTTGCCGGACCGGTCCGCGCGGCGCTGCAGCTGTCGAGCCTGACCGGCGTGCCGCTGGAGGTCGCCTGCGAGCGCTTTACCATCAACGCCCAGACCGCCAAGAACGCCCAGGCCCCCTACTCGCTGGAGCAGATCGGGATCCTGAAGCAGTGTCTCATGGACGCCGGTCGCGCGGCGGACGACATCTACTTCCAGGCCCCGGCCGACGCGAAGGCGGTCTTTCCAAACGACAAGCTGAAGAAGCTGGAGTACTGGCACAGAGGCGGTGAGGGACACGCCCTGGATGCAATACGCCACGGGCTGCTCCGGCTGGTAAAGAGCGGCTGGGTTCCCAGACGCCTACTGGACTAGTGAGACAGCAACATACTGGACAACTATGACGCTGGCGCAAAAATTGTGCTAGTATGTACACACAACGACCAAGAGAGACGAACAACATGCAAGTAAGCGTAGAGCTGGACGAAGCCGGCACCCACATCCTCATAACCACTGACTGGCGCTTCAAGGAGCTGTGCAAGAGCATCCCGGGCGCGACCTGGGCCGCCAAGGACAACGTCTGGCGCCTACCGGTCTCCTGGGCCGGCTGCCTGGCGCTCCGCTCGACCTTTCGCACCGACCTGCAGATCGGACCGCGCCTGGCCCAGTGGGCGGTAGACGAGCTGGCCAGGCGCGTAAACCCCGCAAACGAACTTCGCGACCTGGAGACCCTGCCCGACGGCGAGGGCTTCCAGGACCTGTTCCCGCACCAGCGCGCCGGGGTAAAGTTTCTAGCCACCGCCGAGCGCGCGCTACTGGCCGACGAGCCGGGACTGGGCAAGACCGCCCAGGCCATCCGGGCCCTGGCCGAGCTGCAGAGCCGCGGCGAGGCCGTGTTTCCGGCGCTGGTGGTCTGTCCAAACACCCTGAAGAAGAACTGGCAGCGCGAGTTTGCCAAGTGGTGGCCGGGCATAAAGGTCCAGGTCATCAAGGGCTCCGCCGCGCAGCGCCGCAAGCAGTTTGAGGAAGAAGGCATCCACGTCTACGCCATCAACTGGGAGTCGCTGCGCACGCACTCTCGCCTTGGCTCGTACGGCTCCATCGCCCTGGCCCGCTGCTCCGAGTGCGGCGGCCACGACGAGAAGGTGACCGAGGGACGCTGCGAGGTGCACAAGCGCGAGCTAAACGACATCGAGTTCAAGACGGTCATAGCCGACGAGATCCACCGCTCCAAGGACCCAAAGAGCAAGCAGACCCGCGCGCTGTGGGCGGCCACCGGAGACGCAAGGTACCGCTTTGCCCTGACCGGAACCCCCATCGCCAACGACGTGATGGACCTGTGGGCGATCCTGCACTGGCTGAGCCCGGAGGAGTGGCCGAGCAAGACCCGCTGGATGGAGCGCATGATCGACACCATGCTGAACGCCTTTGGCGGACTCATGGTCATGGGGGTCAAGCCGCAGATGGAGCAGGAGTTCCACGCGGCCATCAACCCGAGAATGCGCCGCATGCTGAAGGCCAGGGTGCTGCCGTGGCTGCCGGAGATGATGTTTGAGCGCCGCGACATCGAGATGTCCACCAAGCAGAAGAAGGCCTACGAGCAGATGCGCGACAACATGATCGCCGAGCTAGAGAACGGGGACGCCCTGGTGGCGTCGAGCGCCCTGACCCAGACGACCAGACTGCTGCAGTTTGCCAGCTCGTTTGCCGAGAGCATGGTCGACGAGGCCACCGGCGAGATCAAGACCGTGCTGGCCGAGCCGTCGTGCAAGGTCGACGCCCTGATGGACGACATCAAGAGCGGAGACTTTGGCGGCGACTCGGTCGCGGTCTGCGCCGTCTCGCGCCAGCTCATCGACCTGCTCAGTGCCCGCCTGACCAAGGAGGGCATCGAGCACGGCCTCATCACCGGAGCGCAGAACGAGGACGAGCGCCAGCAGGCGGTCGACAACTTCCAGAGCGGCAAGACCAAGTGGATCCTGTTCACGGCGCAGGCCGGCGGCGTGGGCATCACCCTGACCGCCGCGCGACGGCTGGTCATGCTTCAGCGCCCGTGGTCACTGGTGGACCACAAGCAGGCGCTGGACCGCATCCACCGCATCGGGTCCGAGATTCACGACTCAGTCGTGGTCCTGGACTACGTCACCGAGGGAACCGTGGAGGAGCGCGTGCTCCAGGTACTGGACACAAAGGCCGACAACTTCGAGCAGATAGTCAGGGACAAAGACAAGCTCCTGGCCCTGCTGAAGGACGACAAGGCTGGAAAACTGTAAGTTTTTAGACTTACTGAAGAATTTTTAGCAAAACAGCTCCAAATGTCGCCAGTACAGGACATAATAGAGATACTCAACTAAGGAGAGACAAATGACTGAAGTGACACCATACCAGGTCTCCAACTCGGAGATCCAGGTGTTCAAGGACTGCCGCCGCAAGTGGTGGCTCAACTACTACCGTCGCCTCAAGCCGCGCGAGCAGACCAAGACAGGCGCGCTGGCGCTGGGCTCGCGCATCCACGAGGCGCTCGACATGTACTACTCAACCGAGATCCCGCTGCTAGAGGCGCACGCCCAGCTGGTCGAGAAGGACCGCGCGCTCCTGATCGCGGACTTTTCCGACACCTCAGAGCTAGACTCAGAGGCGGAACTTGGCCGCATCATGCTCGAGGGCTACCTCGACTGGGTGGAGGAAAACGGCATCGACGCCGAGCTGGACATGATCTCTACCGAGGAGATCATCCGCATGCCACTGATGGACGGCAAGGTCGAGCTCCAGGGCAAGCTGGACATGCGCGTTCGCCGCAAGGGCGACGGCGTGAGAATGTTTAGAGACTTCAAGACGGCCGCGAGCTTCTCGGACTTTGAGACCACCGCCCAGATGAACGAGCAGATCCTGACGTACATGCTGCTGGAGTCTGCCCAGAACAAGGACGGCGAGCGCTCGGAGGGCGGCATCTTTACCCTGCTGAAGAAGGTCAAGCGCACCGCAAACGCGCGACCACCGTTCTACCAGCAGATCGAGGTCCGCCACAACGTATTTACACTGAGGTCCTTCTGGAAGCGCCTGCACGGCACCATCGCCGACATGATGCGCGTCAAGGAGGCCCTGGACGAGGGGGAAGAGCACCAGGTGATTGCCTACCCGAGTCCGTCAAGAGACTGCAAATGGAAGTGCCAGTTCTACAACATCTGCCCGATGATCGACGACGGCAGCGCGGTAGAGGCAGCCATTGAGCAGCTGTACGTGGTAGGTAACCCGTACGGTTATTACAACGAAGAAGAGAAGAAAGGAACAGAGTAATGTCTGACGTACAACGCAGCTTGACCATGATGGTCTACGGCGAGTCAAAGGTTGGTAAGTCCACCCTTGCAGTCACCGCTCCATACCCACGTCTCATGCTCGACGTCGAGGGCGGCCACCGCTTCCTTCCGATAAACGTCAAGTACTGGGACCCACTACGCGAGGAGCCGCCGGTTGCCGACGGCACCTGGGACACCTGCGTGGTAAACGTTCGCGACTACGACGTGGTCATCAAGGCGTTTCAGTGGCTACAGCTGGGCAAGCACCAGTTCAAGTCCCTCATCATTGACTCCATCTCGGAGCTCCAGGTGAAGTGCATGGACCAGATTGCCGGCAAGAACCAGATGCAGATGCAGCAGTGGGGCGAGCTACTTCGCCACATGGGCGCGCTGCTGCGCGACCTGCGCGACCTGACCATGCACCCGACCGCCCCGCTTGAAGCCGTAGTGCTGACCGCGATGGCAAAGGCCGACAAAGACGGGCGCCTGCGCCCGTACCTGCAGGGTCAACTAGCGGTGCAGGCCCCGTACTTCTACGACGTCCTGGGCTACCTGGACATCGAGACAGTGCCCAACCCAGACCCAACCCAGCCAGCGTACCGCGTTCGTCGCATGCACGTTGAGCGCAACGACCGCTTTGAGGCGGGAGAGCGCGTACAGGGTCGCCTCGGCGGCGTTGTAGAGCAGGGAGACCTGGGAATCGAGCGCATGCTCGACATGATCTTCGGCCAAAAGGTCGAGGCAGCCGCAACCAAGAAGTCGTCCTAGCCAATCCCGGTTAGACGATCACCACAACGAAACAAGGAGAACGAACTATGAGTTCACTCAACTGGGGCGACCTAGTAAAAGACGCCGGAGAAGGCGCAAACAGCTACGAGCCACTGCCTGACGGTGACTACGAGCTAAAGGTAATCGAGGCAAAGGCCACCGTGTCTGCGTCTGGAAAGACCATGTTCAAGATCACCACCGAGGTCCAGGTCGGTGCGCACGCTAAGCGCCGCGTCTGGGACAACCTGGTGGTCTCACCGGAGAACGCCAGCGCGCTGGGGATCTTCTTTGGCAAGATGGCGGCTCTCGGCCTAAACCGCGAGTACTTCACCACCAACCCAAGCAACGCCCAGATTGAGTCAGCCATCCTAAACCGCACGTTCCGCGGCCAGATTGGCTCTCGCGTCTGGCAGGGTGAAAAGCGCAACGAGATCAAGAAGTACTACGTTCTCGCCGGCAGCAACACCGCCACCGCTCCAGTTGCCGCCGCTGCTCCAGCGCCGGCTCCAGCACCGGCTCCAGCGCCGGCTCCAGCACCGGCTCCAGCACCGGCTCCAGCACCGGCAACGTCAACGTTGCCTGACGCTCCGTTCTAAACGCGCGCCAACCAGTGTGGGGCATCGCTAGCAATAGCGGTGCCCCACACCACTATCACAAGGAAGCAGAGACATGAAAAAAGTTCTTTTGACTGGGATGACCAGTCCGCAGGCCTCGGCTAGACTGGGGAGTCGAAACACAAACTTCGCGGGGCTGCTGAAGCGGTCCCTGGAGTTGCGGGGGCACTCGGTAGACTGGACGCCCGCCTCGCTCGACTGGGACGCCGAGCACCTGTCGCAGTACGACTCAATAATCGTGGGAATCGCCCCCGTCACCAGCCTCAGCGCCAACTACGCCTACGGCGCACTGAAGCTGATCCACCTGCTGTTTGACGACCCGAGGCTGCGCCTGTTCTTTGACGCGCCGGACGCCGGGCAGATCCAGACCTCGCTGCAGACCGCAGTGATAAACGAGCACACGCTGTTCAAGTCGTTCTACTCCGCCCGCCGCGGGTACGCCGTCGTAAACAAGAGCGCCGAGCTGATGACCTACGTCTGGGGTGCCTGCCGGGCACTCCTGCAGGACCCAAAGTGGCCGGTTACCCTGTACCCGGAGCTGCCCTGGAACAACCTGACTGCAGACCTGGAAAAGATGCTCCCAGAGGGCGCCAGAGGCCGTCTGGAGCCCGTGAACCTGGACAGCCTAATACTGGCTGACCAGGGCGCCACCGAGGCTCCTACGGGCAACCGGTGGCTTGTTGACGCGCCTAAAACAACCTGGTCCAAGTCAACCATGGCGACCCTAAACACCCAGGTCGCCCCGCTGAAGTGGCACAAGGGGTGGACCGACACCCAGATACGCGGGCAGCTCAGCCTGGCCGTCGGGGTCATGGTCTCGCCGCAGAAGCCGAGCGGAACCTGGTGGTCGCCGTACTACGCGATGGCCCTGGTCGCCAAGGTGCCGGTGGCGAGCTACTGGCAAGACACGGTGCGTCTCGGGAACACCTGGGGGCACCTGGCCGCTAGTATTGAAGACATGAGCCACTCGAGCCGCGCGGAGCTAGCAGCCGCACAGCTGGAGACCTACGCACTGAGCACCCCGAGTGTCGGGGAAGCAACTAAGCAACTGCAAGAAATACTGAACCTAGAAACTGGAGAGACACACAAGTGAGCAACGTACTGTTCAACGAGTGGCTGAAGCGCACTCGCGACCTGCAAGAGAACGTCTACAAGATCGACTACGACGCGATGACCGGAGACACCCCGGACAAGATCAACAACCTGATCGAGTACATCCGCTGGAACATGCTCGCCATCGACGACGAGCTGGCCGAGATGCGCCAGCCGCTGTCCTGGAAGCCGTGGCAGTCCGACGAGCCGTACGCTGATCGCGAGGAGGTCATCAAGGAGGCAGTCGACGTGCTGCACTTCGTGGCCAACATCATCGTGGCCTGCGGCGGCACCGACGAGGAGCTGGACCGCTTCTATCTTCAAAAAATGGAGAAGAACCGCAAGCGCCAGTCAGTCGGCTACGAGGTAAAGGCGGACGGCGTAAAGTGTCGCGGCTGCAACCGCGCGATCGACGACGTCGGCGCTAACCAGACAGACGCCAACTACTGCAGCAAGTGCGAGGCACCGACCGCAACAAAGGAGAACTAATGCCAGAGCTACCTAGAGACTGGATCACCGAGCAACTGAAGGCGGCCAGGGTCACCCCAGCCGTGAGCAAGATCGTCATCCACCTGCTGAAGGCCTACGAAGAGCTTCCAGCTGACCTGAACCTAGACAACGCCAAGAAGGCCCTGGAGCTTCTACCCGGGCTGGCCATGGGTCACGCGACCGCGCCGAAGGCCGAGGACGGACCAGAGGTCTGGTACCCGGGCAGACCGGGAGTGTTCAGGGTGGCGGACCAGGTTCGCGTACTTGCAGACGCCTTTGACGGACCATCCGGCACCGTGCACAACGGCCGAGTTGGTCGAGTGACCGCCATCCGCTCGGGAGACATCATCGTGGACAGCACCGACGGTAAGTTGCCGCCGCTACTGGGTGCGCACTACTCGCCGTTCAAACTGGAGAAGAGAGTCCAGTAGTGGACCGAGTTAGACTGTCTTTTGACGTGCGCGGCGAGGACGCGCGGCAGATACGAGAGCGCGCCGAGGCGGTCGTGCGCGACTTTATCGGCCTAGACCGAAGCGAACCGCTAGACCGGATCTCCGAGATGGAGATAAACGTCGAGGGAGCGGCGGCCACCGGCAGCACCGACGCCCCGCTGCCGAGCTACAACTTCATTGGACACGTACACGTAAGGATAAAGCCATGACCGAGCAACCGCAGCAGCCAGCAGCCAGTCCAGTCGCCCCGAGAGTGGAGGCGCTGCGCGAGGCGGCAAGAATAATTGCGGGCGACCGCGACGTCCAGTACGGCGGCCCGGAGGACAACTTTACCCGCATCGCAACCATCTGGAGCGTGCTGTTTGGTCGAGACTTCACCACGGAGGACGTGGCCATGGCCATGGTCGGCCTAAAGATGGCCCGGTACGCCAGCAACTCCGGGTTCCAGCCGGACACCTGGATCGACATCGCCGGCTATGCCGGCTGCGGCTACGAGGTCGGGCAAAAGCTGCAGGAAAAGTCCAAGCAGGCCGACTAGCATGCTATAATAAATAAAGCACCACCAAACAATCAACGACGCAAGGACGACAGATGCAAACCTTCTATCCACTGGACACGGCCGACTTCATGGCCATCGCCAAGGTGCTGGACAACAAGCGCCTAAACAAGCAGGCCCTCGAGGGCTGGCAGATCATGATGACGCTGCTGGAGCTCGACCCGCAGGGCAACCACCGCCCGGCCAAGGGGTGGAAGAACCACCCGGCGGTAAAGATGTGGCGCGGGCACGAGTACGCCCTGAACATGTACGTGCAGTTCATGGTCAAGGAGTGGAAGAGCCGCGGGTTCAAGTCGACCATCGGCGAGAAGGCGCAGGCCACCATCGACACAGCCGTTCGCCGAGGACTGCTCGACATGCAGGCCAACTGGTCCCCTGACTTTATACACGACCACAACCTGCGCGCAATGGTGGCGTCAAGCCACCGAGTGGCCCTGCTCTACAAGGACTACGAGTGGTACTCGCAGTTCAACTGGGTCGAGGACACCGGATCGCGCCCGGAGACGTACGAGTACGTCTGGCCGCACGAGTGGGCCTACGCCTAGGAAACACCAGACCGCATAACCGCAAAGTAGCGGTGCTCTGCTATACAATTTTTATGTAAGGAGAGCCGACATGCGAGACTCTAGGGCAGGTGAATGCCTCTGGCAAGAATGGACCGGAGACGGTCTCACGCCAACCACGGCATCGTCTGTGCTCTTCTTCACTTTTGACCACGTCGACGTGGAGCACGAGGTGGTCAGACGAGCACTGGCCTCCGCCCTGCAGCGCGACGGCACCAGCCAGTCACTAGGACACGGCTACGGCGCGATCGAGGCCGGAAAGGTGTCTCAGGGCTACGCCGGAACCATCGAGGGCGAGCGCGACCTGACCGCGTGCGACGAGCACGGTGAGACATACTACGGCGACCAAGTGCAAACACCTCTCCCAATAACATGGGTAGAGGTTCAATGAGCAGCGAAGAATTAGACTGGCAGGCGGACTCAACCTGCGGCAAGCGCGAGAACTACGACAAGATGGACTTCTTCTTCTCATCCAAGGCGTCTGAGCGGGCCGAGGCAAAGAAGCTCTGCGGAGTGTGCCCGGTGCGCCGGGAGTGCGCCAAGTGGGCACTTGAGGAAAAGCAGGTCTGGGGAGTCTGGGGAGGCCTCGACGAGGTCGAGCTTCGCCGCACCCTGTCGGTAAACGCCGACGGCATGGAGATCAGACGAGACCGATACCCCCGCTGTCCAGGGTGCCGAGCAACCTGCGAGAGCCTGACCACGGAAACTGTTCCAAGACCGGGTGGCGGACGATGGGCCACCATGCGCATCGTGATCTGCGTTGAGTGCGACTTTACCTGGGCCGGCAGAACCAGCGCCAACGCCGTTGACGCCTATCACGCCAAAAAGCAAAAGAACAAATAGATTAGTTAGAGCCTAACCGGCAGCACACTGATGTGCTCACGCGGATCAAAGCTGCCACCCAGCACCATGGTCAGTAGGCCGGGCTTGGACTCCATTCCAGCGCGATCGCGAAACCACTCCGACCCGGGATCGGTGGTCGGACACTGCACCCAGAGGCGGTGCGCCACGTCCTGGCACTTGTAATTGTGGAAGTGTCCCGAGACCCAGACGTCGGCCATGCCGAGAGCCGTCTGACCGGCAGCCTGGTTGGACAGGTACTTGGTCACGTCGCGGCCAGCCTGGTGCCCGTGAAACAGTCCGAGCATGGTGCCGTTGATGTCCACCGTCAGGGTCTGGTGACCGGAGGACGGATAGCGAAACTCGATGTGCTGTAGTGCCGGGTTCTCGGCACAGGCGTCCTGGACCGCCGAGGCGATCTCCACGTTCCAGCCGTCGGCCGGGTCCGCGGCCACCTGGCGAGTGACCTCGTCGTGGTTGCCGTTTACGACCGGTACGACCATTCGCTCGGCCAGCGGGGCCAGCGCCTTGATCTGGGTCATGAGCAGCCTGCGAGCGACTCGAACCTGCTCGGTCAGACCGAGGTCCGACGCGGCCTGCCCCTGAAGTCGACCGTTCTGCGAGACGATGCCCTCGACGTGGTCGCCGGGGAGTCCCAGCACGATGGTGCCGAGGTCCAGTCCCATGCGGGTCAGCCCCTCGAAGCGGTGCGCGGCGGCCTCGGTGAGATGCAGGATGCGGTCGATGGACTGCTCAGTGCCGCCGCCGCCGGTCTTCTTGCCGATCTGCTGGTCACTCGGGAACACCGAGTAGGCTCCACCGCCGGTGCGGGTCTTGATGCCGCGCTCGGGGCGCCACTTCCTCATCTCCGCGATCAGCTGCTCTGCGTCGACCTGCTGCGCATAGGCGCCGGCTGCCGGGACTATGTTTACCCTGAGTGACTCCAGGAACTCGCCGTCGTACTTCTGCCACTTGCCCCGGCGGACCGAGGTGACCAGCCAGGCCTCCGGGTCCAGCTCAAACTCCCGCAGGATCGCGCGGGCGTCCGGGAGCTCGCTGCCGGCCCTGGCCGATGAGACCACGAAGCCGCCCTTGGCGTCGTCTACGTCCATGCGGGGGCGCCAGTCCTCGGGGGTGCCGACCGACTTCAGGTCCGAGCCGGTCTGTCCCGGGCTGGCTAGCTCCTCCATCTTGGAGAGCTTGTTGAATAGTTCTGACATTACTTGTCTTCCTGCTTGACGCGGACCGTGTAGCAGCTGCAGGTCTTGGCGCGATGGCGGTCCATGGCGTGAATCTGCAGAACGATGCCCTCGGAGCGAAGAATCGCCACGATGTCTGTGTTCTTGAGTCTGCCTGGAACGCCGACTGGGGTCTCAATTACGTCGCGTAATTTTTTTGAGTCCGAAACTTCCAGCTCGCTGCCCTCGAGGAGCCTGGTCACCGGACACGGGCGCGCCTTGGGGGCCTTGGCCAGCGCTATGGCCTCGTCTAGTCTGTCGCTGATTGGCATGTGTCTCTCCCGCCGTCTGTGGGTGCAAATTTGCACCGCTTAGAAAATTATAGACCCTTGGCGAATTTGAAGCGGTATTTGGGGGGTCTTTTTATGAAACTTTTTTGCGCCTCTTTATCGGCACCGGAACCTCGGAATCGGCTATCTGGGCTGCCGTGGCGGACGCCGCGGCGGAGAGAAGGTCCTGGATGAGGTCCAGCTTGGAGGTGTTGGCCGCGGTGTCGGTGTGGATCTCGTTTACCCGGTCGGCCAGGGAGCTGCCCCCGTTTGGCCAGAGCTGGTGCTCGACTCGGTCCAGGCGCTCGGACAGGGTCCTGCCGGAGCCGTCGACGCCGATGGCGGAGCTAATTCGGCTTACTATGCGGTAAGTTGCGATTACCGAGCCAACTATCACGCCCATGGCCGTGATGACCGCGGCGATAGTTAGCACTGTTTCTTGGGGCATGTCGAGTTCCTTGTGAGCTGGCAGATAGCGTGTTATCATTGTACCCCAGCCTCAACCGCGCAACTTGGTGACTATTCCCAAGAAAACTGTTGCTTTTGTCGAGGTTTTGGTCTTGGGCATGCTACTATCAACATGTTGCAAACGGCGCAAACCGCTCAAAGCAGCCACCGAACTATGACCAACAGGAGCAAGAGATGCAAAGACAACCAACTTCAAAGCGCATGAGCATCAGGGCGGTTGCCCTGGCCCACGGAATACCGGCGAGAACGGTGGCCAGAGCCGTGGAATCTGGAGCTCTTCCTGCAGTCAAGACCACCACTGAAACCGGACGCGAGCGCGTCTACATCTCTCCAGAGACCGCCCAGCAGTGGGTAGACGGTCTAGTGGTCATCTCCAGCCAGCTGTCTGCGTAGGTGCGACTTGTCTGACATTGAAAAACTTCGCAAGGGAGCCGTCTGGTACGCCAACCACGGCTGGCTAGTGCTGCCATGCCACGGGATCGTAAACGGCGGACGCTGCACCTGCAACAGCCCGCATGCCGAGCCAAAAGACGTCGGCAAGCACCCGAGCATCAGTGAGTGGAACACCCGCGCCACCAGCGACCCCGTCATCGTTGACCGCTGGTGGGAGACCATGCCGGACGGAAACGTGGGCGTCTACGCGCAGGGCTCCGGCATGCTCGTCATCGACATCGACCCAAGGTCCGGCGGAGACCGGTCTTTTGAGGACTTCCTGGCCCTGGTCGAGGGCAACCTGCCGCCGACCGTCGAGGCGTACACCGGCTCGTACGTCTACAACAACAAGACCTCTCGCGGTCGTCACCTGTTCTACAAGTGCGATCCGTCCGAGTCGCTCATGGGCAACCTGAAGGCCCTCGGACTGCCGGGCGTCGACATCAAGCACAACGGCTACGTCCTCGTGGCCCCGTCGCGCCACTTCTCCGGCGTCACCTACGAGTGGGTGCCGGGCAAGGCGCCGTGGGAGGTGGAGGTCGCCGAGGCGCCGGAGGAGCTGCTGCAGGTCCTTCGCAAGAAGGGCGCCAGACGCGGGAGCACCTCGTTGGGACACGGCGACTGGGACTGGCTGGGCGGACTAGACTACGACGGCGAGCGCGTCGACGTCGAGAAGATGCTGCAGGACGGAATCGACGAGGGCTCCAGGGCAGTCGACATCTACAAGCTGGCCTGCTCAATCGCAAACAAGTTTCCGGTAGACACGTCGGCCGGGCGCCTCGCGGTGGAGACCATGATGATCCGCTTCAACGCGGAGAAGGTTCGCCCGCCGCTGGAGCTGGAGGGCGTCGGAGGCCTGCTGAGCCACGTTCGCCGCGCCATCGACTTCGTCGTTGACAACCCAAAGACAAAGCTAGCCGCCAACCGCCTGTCCCCCGGGCTGATGGACTGGGCCGCCGAGCGCCAGGCGGAGTCTCGCGGAGAGATCGTGGTCATGAAGCCAAGCCAGGACCCGGTGACCAACACCGTCGAGTGGCGCGCACCGGACCGCCGAGAAACACTGGCCGGAACACTGGGCGGGTCTATCTCCGAGTCGGTGCACAACGGAAACAGCATCAGCCAGACCTTCAGCAGCAACAACGTCGACGTCCCGAGGGATCCGGACGCGGTCAGTGAGGCCGAGGGCGGTACTCCAGGGCAGCGCACGCTCAGTGACACCGGAAACGGTCGTCGCCTAGTGGACGCGTTTGGCTCAGCCATTCGCTACACCCCCGGACTAGGCTGGTTTACGTGGGACGGCAACTACTGGAAGCCGGACGCCGAAAACCTAGAGACGCGTGAGCTGGCCAAGCGCCTGTCCACCGTGATCGCCTCCGAGGTGGTCAACTACGCCGACCCAAAGGAGCAGAGCGAGGTGGTGGCCTGGGCCACGCAGGCCAAGTCAAACCCGCGCCTAAAGGGGGCAATCGAGAGCGCCACGTCCGACCCCCGCGTGGTCGTGCCGGTCGAGAAGTGGGACAGCAACGACTACCTGCTCGGCGTCATGAACGGCGTCATCGACCTGAAGACCGGAAAGCTGCTCAAGGGGCAGCCCGACCTATACATCACCCGCCGCGCGCCGGTGAGCTACAACGCCGGACTCCGCAGTCCGCGCTGGGAGCAGTTCATCGACTTCGCGACCGGCGGCGACAAGGAGCTGCAGGACTGGCTGCAGCGCGCCGCCGGCTACACCCTGACCGGCCTGCGCACGCACGACGTCATGTTCCTGGTCTACGGACCGCCGGGATCCGGTAAGAATACCTTCGTCGAGGCGCTGGTAAAGGCCATGGGCACCCAGCAGTACGCCTGGCCACTGGACTCCAGCATCCTGGCGCAGGGCGACGGACACTCGAGCAGCACCGACCTGTACCACTGGGCAGAGCTTCGCGGCAAGCGCATGGTCTGGGTGGACGAGCTGCCGGAGTCGGAGCGCCTCAAGGAGAACTCGGTCAAGAAGCTGACCGGTTCGTCCGAGATCTCGGCGCGCTCGCCGGGAGAGAAGCCGTTTACCTTCCAGTCGCACGCCAAGCTCTGGGTCACCACCAACCACCGCCCCATCATCAGCGACGACGCGATGTGGCGGCGCATCCGCCCCATCCCGTGGAGCAAGGTGCCGGAGGTGCCGGACCCAGACCTGAAGGCCTACCTGTTCGACCCGGAGGGCGGGCTGCCCGCCATCCTATCCTGGGCGGTCGAGGGCGCCATCAAGCTGCTCGGCTCGGGAGCCAAGGACAACCTTGGCTGGTGCACCGCCGTGGCCGAGGCCGCCGAGGTCTACCGCAAGAACGAGGACCGCATCGGCATGTTCCTGGACGAGGAGACAAACGCGGTCGAGGGCGCCGTCACCCCGATCAAGAACATCTACGTGGCCTACCGCCTGTGGAGCGACGCTCGAGGCGAGAAGCCACTCAGCCAGATCGGCTTTCAGCGCAAGCTGTCCGACCGCGGCTGCGACATCGTGGGTCAGGGCGGGCGCGCCGAGCTGCGCGGCAGGGTTCCAGTCCTGCGAGCAGTTCAAAGCAACGGAGTAGACTGGCTGGGCGCGGTCAACGCGGCAGGATAGAGAGCATGGAAACAGACACAATGATCGTATACATCAGCGGCCCGATGACCGGGCTGCCGGACTACAACTACCCCCTGTTCAACCAGGTGGCCAGCGAGCTGCGCGAGCGCGGCTTCGCGGTGTGCAACCCGGCTGAGTTCTTTGGTGGACTGGGAGACCGCACGCGCGAGGAGTACATGCGCGAGTCGGTTCGCTGCCTGGCCGGCTGCGACCGCGTGGTGACCCTGCCCAACTGGCAGTCAAGCGCCGGCGCGGTCCTGGAGGTAGAGATTGCAAGGCAGATGGGCATCCCGATAGCCGACTACTTCACTGAAGAAACACCCGTTCATCGCGCGAGTAAGCTGGGCTAAAAGGCATAGTATAGATCTCGTGGTGAGTGTGCCCTTGGGAGAGAGGCGCAAACCCCCGAGGGGTCGATGCCTGCATCGGCCCCTCATCTTACAATTGGAGACATAATGAAAATAACGATTGCAACCCCGATGTACGGTGGAATGGCTCGCAGCGAGTACATCAGCTCAGTGGGAGAACTTACGATGACGCTGGTGCAGGCCGGCCACGAGGTGCAGCAGATCTTCACCGTGAACGAGAGCCTGATCACCCGCGCGCGAAACGGACTGGCTCACCGGTTTTTGCTTACTGACTACGACGCGCTCCTCTTTATCGACGCGGACCACGGCTTCAACGCCGCCGACGTGCTGAAGATGGTGGAGTCTGGCAAGGAGCTGATCGGCGCCGCCTATCCAATGAAGGCCATAAACTGGGAGGCCGTGCGATACGCCGCGCTGCTGGGAAAGCCAGACCTAGACAAGTACTCCGGCTACTTTGCGTTCAACGCACTTGACGAACAGGGCTCGTTCGAGTCAGACGAACCATACGAAGTAAAGAACGTCGGCACCGGACTAATGTTTATCGCTCGCAGGGTGTTTGAGGAGATGAGGCCCCACTGCCAGACCTACCGTGGAAACATCATCGGCGGCGAGGACGAGGGCGACGAGATTGTTGAGTTCTTCAACACCGAGATCGAGCCGGAGCACAAGACGCTACTGTCAGAGGACTACGCCTTCTGCGCTCGCTGGCGCAGACTTGGAAACTCGGTGCACGTCGCGCCATGGGTGCGGATCACGCACCTGGGCCACCACGCGTTTACCGGAACCCTGATCCACCTGCTCTCGCTGAACAAGGAGCTCTCGGACATCGAGGCCCTGCGCGAGAAGGAGGCGTCGGCTACCCCGTCTAGAGGTCCGGCTCCAAAGAAGCGGAAGAAGTAGCCCGGTCTACGATGTTCTTGACGGTGGTCGAGTGCCACTGTCGCTTGTTGGCGGTCTCGATGCCGTCCGCGTTCAGCTGACGCGCTATCTCACCAAACGAGAGTCCCTTTGCCCTGCTTGCCAGGATGCGCTCCAGTAGCTCGTCCTCGGTCCTTGCTCGGGGTCCCATGTCCACGCCCCACACGATGCCGCGCTTGCGCCGGTCCTCGTGCACGTCCTTTTGACGCTCGGCAATGATGCCTCGCTCCATCTCGGCCAGCGCCGACATAATGGTCACGACAAAGCGTCCCTGGTAGCTCGCCGTGTCCAGGTTGAGGTCGAGCATGACTAGGCGCCACTTGTACTTGTCGGCGCGGTCGACGATGCTCAGGAAGTCCTTGGTCGAGCGGGCCAGTCGGTCGATGCGAGTCACGAAGATCGCGTGAGCCCTTCCCGCGTCGAGGTCGTTTAGGGCCGCGGTCAGGGCGGGTCTTCCGGTGATGGACTTGCCCGAGCGACCCTCTTCTCGGACCAGGCGCATGTTGGTGTAGCCGGCAAGCTCGGCAGCCTGCCTCAATTGGCGCTCCTGGACGTCCATGGAGACTCCGTCGTTGATCTGCAGCTGTGTGCTCACTCGGGCGTACAACAGGGCCACGTCGGTCGTTTTGGGCTCGTTCACGGCGCTCCTATAACGTACAGAAGCTGTACGAAACTCTGGCTAAAAACGGAGTGCATAATCTTAGAACTAACTGCATGCGCGGGCTAATTGTCAAGGCCACTTGGTGGACTAAACTTGCCGGTCTCCGGGTTCCAGACCCAGCCCACGCCGGCCGAGCCGGTGGACTCGGTGACCTCGACCGCCTCGCCCACGAAGGGTACGACCGACTCCAGACTGTCCCCAACCACGGTGTTGGTGACGACTCCGCCACTCGGACTAACTACTGCAAATACAGCCATGCTGCTCTCCTGCTCTCTACTAGTTGGTTGACGGCGCGTCGCGCCTGACTACAGCCCCAGCTCTCGGCGGCGCTGCGTGGCGGAGATGGCCTGCAGCTCCGGGCTGAGGTCAATCCGCTCAATCTTGTACCCGACGTCGCGACCGTACACCACGTTGGTGATGTTTGGCAGTCGCAGCTTGAGCTCGCTCGGTGCGTCTGGAATTCGCTCGACCACCTGCTCGTAGGTGAGCGGGTCCTTCTCGGAGGTGCCGTGGGTGTTGCGGATCCCGACGAGCACCTGGTCGGTGCGCTCGTGTGCCTGCTCCAGCAGCGCGGCGTGCCCCTCGTGCCACGGCTGGTAGCGGCCCAGCATCAGGGTGGTGGGAGCAGACCAGTCAAACAGGTCAAACTTCTCGATGAGCTCACTTGCCATCTCCTGCTCGGGGCGCCACTCGTAGAACGTGTGGTCCGCGTCGACCACCGGGAGCCACATGGCGTCGGTGTCGGCAAAGCGGCTGCTGGTGACGGTGTCCATGACCACCCGTATGTCGGGGGTTCCAAAGGCTTCACGGGTGCGCTTGGTCGGGCAGATAAAGTCGACCACGACCACGTGTCCCTGCCTGGAGAGCAGGCGGGCCATGTCGCCGAGTCGACGAGCGTTCTCGGCGCGGTCTCTCTCGCTGAAGCCGAGGTCGGAGTTCAGGGTGGCCCGCACCTCGTCGGCGTTCAGGTGCACCGCGTTCAGGCGCTCTCTCAGCGCGCTGGCCAGGGTTGTCTTGCCAGAGCCCGGGAGCCCTATTACTTGAATGATCATGAGTAAATTATAGACCGCGCGTGCTCGTGCACGGCGACGTCGGCGGCGTTCATCTCGCGGAGGCGGGCGGTCTCCTCCGGGGTCAGCTGCGACAGCAGCCAGGCGGTGCTGCGCTCGACCCCCGTCTCGTCTGGGTAGAGGCCTCGGTTTACCCGGCGGCTGCCGCTGGCGCTCTCCACCCGGGTCAGCAGGTCGGAGTACGCCTCCCGGAGGTCCAGCCCGTAGCTGCACTCAAACCAGGAGAGCACGCCATCCATGAAGCGGTCCAGGTCCTCGGTGACGCCGAGCACGGCCGCCGAGTCGAGTCGGCGGCGGGCCTCGTCCAGCGAGGAGCGGTCGTTGGTCACGTACCAGGTGGACGGCTGCATCTGGCTGACCGCCCGGGCGTCCGCCTCGCTGACGTCGTGGAAGCTGGTCTTGGCCGACGGGTTGCAGAGGAAGCGCGTGGCCAGGTTGTGGTTGTCTTGGTGCGCCTCGTCCTCAAACAGGAAGTACCGCAGCCGGTCGGCCAGCGGGCGAGAGCCCTCGTAGCCGTCGCGCCCGGTGAGGCGCTCTCGGCGGGCAGACCACATGAAGGTGCTGACCGCGCGCTCGACCGGGTCTCGAACGACCGTGGCCAGCTCGATCTCCGGGTGCCGGTCCAGCGGCTGAGTGCCAAAGTGCCCCTGCAGGTACGCGTAGTCGGTGTACGCCGGCCGCCCCGGCAGGTGCGGGTAGACCGGCAGCTCTTGCTCCAGCAGCGCCTGGGCCAGCAGCTGCACCGACATGCCGCCGGTCTTTGGGATGTGCAGCATGTACAGGGTCTTGTGCGGGATCACCAAAATAGAAGCACCGCCCCGTTGCCGCCCGACCCGCCGGTGCTTGCGCCGCCGCCGCCGCCCCCGCCGCCGTCACCACCGTTGCCACCGGCCGTGCCCGAGTAGCTCTGACCGGGACCCAGGATCCCCGCGCCGCCGCCGGCGCTAGACTGCTGCAGGGCGCTCTGTCCCAGCCCACCGGCAAAGTTGCCGTAGAGGCTGCTGCCCCCGTCGCCGGCTCGCACGGCTGTCGTGACGCTGCTCTGGCCGCACCCGCCGCCGCCACCGGTGAACAGCCCGAGGCCGCCCGACCCGCCGGCGGCCTGGGTGTTGCCGCCAAAGTCGTCTACATAAGAGGAGCCACCGCCGCTCGCGTTGGCGACGCTCCCGACTGGACTCACCGTGGTGGCAAAACCGTAAGTTGTCGAGGCTCCTCCAGTCAGGTAGCTGAAGTCAGCCGGACTGTAGCATGTAGCAGTGGTGTTTCCGTCGTTCCAGCACCCGCCCGCCCCGCCGGTGCCAGTCGACACAGAATTTGAGCTGTAGCCGCCAGCGCCGCCCCCGCCGCCGTACGCGACAAGCAGTCCGTACAAACTGGCTCCGCCGGCCGCACCGGCGGACGTGCCGCCGGTGCCGCCCGCGCCGATCACGGCGTAGCTGCTGGCCGGGGTCCAGCCGTACATCACGCCGCCCCCGCCGCCCCCGCCGCCGTTGTAGGCGCCGCCCGCCCCGCCGCCGCCGATCAAAATTGCGTACACCAATCCCAGGCCGCCGGGGACGTCGACCGGACCGGTGCGCTGGACGACCCGCTGCAGGCGCATGCCCGCCGGAACGACCCCAAAGTTCTTGTTGTTGAGCACTCTCGCTCCCTCCTCTACCAGTACAGCAGGACGATGCCCTGCCCGCCGGGTCCGCCGGTGACCGCGCCCGAGCCGCCCGCGCCCCCGCCGCCGCCCCCGCCGCCGAGGCCGCCCTGTCCGCCGACGACGGTGAGTGCGCCGGCGGTGGCCGCCGTGGCCGTGGTGCCGGACGCGCCCGGTCCCCAAACGCCGCCCCCGCCCCCGCCGCTCGCGCCGCGATGGGTGGTGCCGGTCACCGAGGCGCCGACGCCGCCGGGAAGCAGTCCGGCTCCCCCCGCGCCGCCGGTGATCGTGGAGCTGGTTGAGCTGCTAGTGTAGACCCCGCCGCCCCCGCCGCCGGCCATGCCGCGCCCGCCGGCCAGGCCGACCATCGCGGTGGCCGAGTTCAGCACCGAGGTGCGCCCGCCGCCGCCGCCGCCGGAGGTGCCGGAGCCGCCGGCCGTGCCGACGACGGTGGTGATGGCGTAGCCGTAGCCGCCGCCCGCCCCGCCGTACTGGTAGCCGCGAGAGCTGGCCGCGTCTCCGCCGCCGCCGGTGGTGTTGGTTCCGTTGATGGTGCCCCCGCCGCCGCCCGCGCCGCCGGCGGCCTGGTTGCCGCCGCCGGTTGTGTTGGCGCCGACCAGACCGCCCGGGGCAAAGATGGTCGAGTAGCAGGTGGTGCCGCCCAGGCCGGCTCCAGTTGCGTAGTCATAGGAAGTTACAGAGGTGGTCACGCCGCCCGCGCCGATCACGGCGTAGTTGGACGCCGGGACCCAGTCGGCCACGACCGCGCCGCCCCCGCCGCCCCCGCCGCCCGCGACATCTGTGCCAAAGGCGCCGCCGCCCGCACCGCCGCCGCCGACGACCACCGCGAAGACGGCGGTCACGTCGGCCGGCAGGTCGACCGGGCCGGTGGCGGTGACCACGCGGCGAAGCTGAAAGGGGGTGGAGCTGGAAGAGACGGTGGACGAGCCCTTGAGTGTTCCTCTGTTCACGGCGCGCTCCTACCAGTAGAGCAGCACTGCGCCGCTGCCGCCGCTGCCGCCGCTGGTCGCGGAGGACACCGCGCCGGCGCTGCCGCCGCCGCCGCCGCCGCCGTTGCCGCCGGCGCCGCCGTTGCCGGTCGCGTTTCCGATTGAGCCCGCCGACAGGTAGCCGCCGCCGCCGCCCCCGCCCGCGCGAATGAGAGTAGTGCCGGTGGCGCTACCGGCCGCGCCGCCCGAGAGCAGTCCGCTCCCGCCGGTGCCCGCGGTGCAGGTCACGCTGGTGGTACTGCTGCTGTAGCAGCCGCCGCCGCCGCCGCCGGCGAGAACGCCGGTGCCGCCCGCCCCGGCGCTCACCGAGGCTCCAGCGGACGAAGACGCCTTGCCGCCGCCGCCGCCCGAGGAGGTGCCGGGCGAGCCGGTGGTCGCCGTGCCGGTGCTGGCGACGCCGCCGCCGCCGCTGCCGCCGATGACGTACACCAGGTTCTGAGAGAAGCCGCCGGTCTGGCCGCTGGCGGTGTTGCACCCACCGCCGCCGGCGCCCGCGCCGGCGTTGGCGTAGATTGAGGTGGCCGGCTGGCCGACCGTGGCGGATGAGCCGCCGCCCCCGCCGCCCGGGGCAAACAGGGTGCCGTAGTAGGTGGTGCCGCCGGTCGGCCCGGTGCCCGTGCCGCCGGTGCCGCCCGCGCCGATCACGGCGTAGTTGGAGGCCAGGGTCCAGTTGGCCACGACCGCGCCCGCGCCGCCGCCGCCGCCTGAGCCGGCGGTGGTGTTGACGCCGCCGCCCGCGCCGCCGCCGCCGATGACGACGGCGTAGACCGCCCCCACGTTGGAGGGGATGTCGACGTAGCCGGTGGAGGTGACGACGCGCTGCAGCTGGACGTCAGAGCTGCCGGGGCCGAAGCCCCGGAGGCTGCCCTTGTTCACGGCTAGAAGTCTCCGCCCAGCGCCGTCACGGCGAAGGACTCGGCGTTGTTGGTCGTCGCGCGGAGCGACCAGCCGGACGGGAGGACCATGTTGTTGAAGGTCACCACCTGGGTGAAGGCAGACACCGAGGCGCTCGGGGTGACGGCCGCCACCAGGACCTCGCGCAGCAGGTAGTACGTGGTGCCGTTGTACAGGAACAGGCGGACCTGCCCGGCGGTCGTGGTGCCGACCGCGGTGACCCAGACCTCGTCGATGCGCGAGCCGGACGAGCCGGCCGTGAAGACGGTGCCGACCGTGGTCGGGGAGGTGCGGCTGGTGTCGGCGGTCGCCGCCAGGACGACGGCCGAGGCCTTGGGGGTGGAGGCGAATGCGGGGGTGGATGCCATTGGTTCTTCTCTCTATCTCTCTACTTGAAGACGGTCACCAGGTAGGTGTACTCGCGGGTTCCGCCGCCGCCGCTGCCCACGGAGACCCAGGCCGTGCCGTTGTACTGGTAGACCAGGCTGTCCGTGGTGTTGTAAAACAGCTGGCCGACCGCGCCGGTGGACGGCAGGGTGGCGGCGGTCGGGAGCCCAACGGGGGTGAGAAACTGTCTGGCCATGCGGGGTCCTTCTGTCTGCGGCTGCTTTTATTCTACTGGACGGGGAGCGACTAGCCGATCACGACGCAGCGGTAGGTGTTGTCCGCCGGCAGGCTGGCGGCGTTGAAAGTAAGCGTCACCGAGTTGACGTTGTTAGTCAGGATCGTCATCTCAACGACCTGGTCGTCCGAGACCTGGCGCACCTGGACTTGGACGTCCTTGGTGTTTAGGCTGTGCGTGACGGTCCAGGTGACGGTCGGGCTGCTGAAGGAGCTGTTGCTCGACAGGTTGTTGACCGAGTACTTGGTGGTGCCGCCGAGGGCGGTCAGCGCGGCGGCAGCGGTTGTCTGGCCGGTTCCACCGTTGGTGATGGCAATGGCGTTGGCGCTCCAGGTGCCGGAGGTCACGTTGCCGAGGGTCGTGATGGTGGTCTGACCAACGTAGCTGGTCGAGATGTCAATGGCGTCCGCGGCGACCGAGATGCGGTTGGTCGTGCCCACGACGTCGATGGAGTTTCCGGTCTTGGTCAGACCGTTGCCGGCGATGAGGCTGCCGGCGGACGAGAACAGGACCCAGGTGAGCGCAGTGCCCGAGGCGCCGCCAATGACGATCGGGTTGTTGGTGGTCAGGACCCAGGCGCTGTCTGGGTAGGTGTTGCCGTCCTCGACCCAGACGTAGGCGCCGGCGGTGACCTCGGCGTCCTGGTCAAAGTCAGTCGCGCGGTCCCACACGCCGTTGGAGCCGGTGCCGAGGGTGGTGACCACCCAGATGCCGTTTGCGGCGGCGGACGAGCCGGAGCCCGCGCCGTCCTTGATGAGCACGCGGTCGCCGGCCGCCAGGGTGACGCCGTCGAGGGCGTTTGGGGCCACGGTGATCTGGCCGCGTCCGGAGGTGCCGTTGGTCGCGGTGTAGGTGACGCCGGTCAGGGCGACGGTCGAGGCGGCGCGGACCGAGGCCTTGGCGTCCAGGCCGGTGCGCGAGGTGTCGACGTACGCCTTGGTGGCGGCGTCCTGCGCGTTGGTCGGATCGGCCAGGCCGGTGATCCACTTGTTGTTCATTGCGATGTTCGCGGACGGGGCGGCGAACGAGCTCAGCGAGTAGCCCTGGACGGTGGTGGCTAGGTCGGAGATGGTGCTCGCGGTCTGCGTGCCGGTGTGGTTGGCGCGGGCGAGCGGGTCGGTGGCGAGCTTGCTCAGGGCGATGGCCGCGCCGGAGGCGATGTCTGTGTCGGCGATGGCGCCGGAGACGGCGGCGTAGCGCCAGGCGGTTCCGGTGGTCTCGTAGAAGCCGAGGGTCTTCTTGGTGGAGTCGTAGTACAGCTGGCCCTGGACCGGCGTGCTTGGCGCGCTGGCGGTGGCCAGCACCTGGATCTGGGCGTTTCTCAGCTCGTTCTTGCTGAGGTCGACGGCGGTCAAAAAGATTCTTGCCATGGGTGAGTTCTTTCTTGTCTAGGAGAGGTAGGCCGCGCCGGAGAACGACGAGGAGAAGGTGAGGGTCATGGTGTTGCTGCTGTTGTGGGCGACGTCGCCCTCCACCGTGTGGCCGCCGCTGGTGATGACGGTGGCGTTGGGGCGGAAGTTCAGGTTGTGGTTGATCGTCCAGGTGCTGGCGACCGCGTCCTGGGTGTGGACGTAGGAGACCAGGGCCGGGATCGTGGTCAGGTCGGCGCTCGCCCCCGTCGCGCCCTGCGGGCCGCCCATCGAGATTTCGACGTAGACCGGCTGCTCGATGATGTCGACGCGGTTCATGTCGCGCGGGTTGACCTTTACCTGGTTTGGCTGGTCGTTTACGTGCACCTCGCTCATCGGGTCACCTCCGCCCGGACGACGAAGTTGCCCATGATGAGTCGGTTGACCACGCCCGCGGCGGAGACCAGCTCCAGGTCGTAGACGTAGCGCCCGGCGGGCAGGGCCGCGGTGTCGGTGGCCGAGACGGTCAGCGTGACGGTGCCGGCCGCGCCGCCGAGGGCGATGCGGCCGTTGACGGTGGTCAGCTCGATGACTGTGGTCGCCGAGGTCGCGCTGGCGCGGGCCTGCATCCGGGCCGAGTAGCCGGTCAGGTCGATCGGGGTCTTGGTGGAGTCCTTCCACGTGACGGTGCGCGACAGGGTGGCGCCCTGGTCGACGACCATGTCGTAGGTTCCCGCGATGCAGCTCATGGCGTGTTTGACGTCCTGTCTTTGGTGTATGATGCCACCTCCTATTGTACCTTGACCGGCCGTTGGCGGCTTTTGAGCAACCGGCTCCTGCGAGGTGCCAGACCTGGTAGGATGGACCTACCAACGGACGAAGAGACCCACTCAGGACGCCCCCTCCCGGGCGGGCTACAATGGTTATCCACTCCCCACTTTTCAACCCCCTCCTATCACGTTAGCGGTGCCATAAAACATGACCAACTTCTCCTTCAAGCTCTCCGACGACTTCGTCTCCGACTACCAAAAGAAGGCGTCGCCGTTCGGCTACAAGGACGCCGCCGGCAACTCCGTCGGCGAGATCACCTTCCTGCGCACCTACAGCCGCAAGAAGGACGACGGGACCAAGGAGACCTGGGTCGACGTGTGCGAGCGCGTGACCAACGGCACCTACTCCATCCAGAAGGACGAGTGCAAGGCGCGCCGCCTGCCGTGGAACGACGGCAAGGCGCAGGCCTCGGCCAAGGAGTTCTTCGACCGCCTGTTCCACCTGAAGTGGACCCCGCCGGGCCGCGGCCTGTGGGTCATGGGCACCCCGATCGTGAACGACCAGAGGAACTCGGCGGCCCTGCAGAACTGCGCCTTTGTCTCCACCCTGGAGATGACCAAGAACGACCCGGCCAAGCCGTTTCGCTTCCTCATGGAGGCGAGCATGCTGGGCGTGGGCGTGGGCTTTGACGACAAGGGCGCCGACAAGGACTTCACCATCTACGAGGCGGACGAGAAGGACGCCGTGGCGGTCCAGATTGCCGACACCCGCGAGGGCTGGGTCGACTCCATGTCCCAGCTGGTAAACTACTACCTGCGCCCGGGGCAGCCTAGACCGGTGTTTGACTACTCGCTCATCCGCCTGGCCGGCGAGCCGATCAAGACCTTCGGCGGCACCGCCGCCGGACCGGAGCCGCTGAAGCGCCTCCACAACTACATCCACGGACTGTTCTCTGGACGCGCCGGGCAGAAGCTGACCCGCCGCGACGTGGCCGACATCGGCAACCTCATCGGCGTCTGCGTCGTCTCGGGCAACGTTCGCCGCTCGGCGGAGCTCCTCATCGGCCGCATCGACGACCAGGACTTCCTGGACCTCAAGAACGCCGAGCGCTTCCCGGAGCGCAACAGCTACGACCCGGCCGCGCCGGGCTGGGCCTGGATGTCCAACAACTCCGTCGCGGTGGAGGTCGGCACCGACTTTGACCCGATTGTGGACGGCATCGCCCGCAACGGCGAGCCGGGAGTCATCTGGATGGACGTGAGCAGGAGGTACGGCCGCCTGGCCGACGCGCCGAACAACAAGGACTGGCGCATCGCCGGGTACAACCCGTGCGCCGAGCAGTCGCTCGAGTCGTTTGAGATGTGCACCCTGGTCGAGACCTACCTGAACCGCCACGACGGCCTGGAGGACTTCAAGCGCACGCTGAAGTTTGCCTACCTGTACGCCAAGACCGTGACCCTGCTCCCGACCCACTGGGAGGAGACCAACGCCATCATGCAGCGCAACCGCCGCATCGGCACCTCGGTGTCGGGCGTGGCCAACTTTGCGGATCGCAGGGGGCTGCCGGTGCTGCGCGAGTGGCTGGACGAGGGCTACGCCGTCGTCAAGGGCCACGACGTGAACTACAGCGAGTGGCTGGGGGTGCGCGAGTCCATCAAGACCACCACCGTCAAGCCGTCCGGCACCGTGAGCATCCTGGCCGGCGAGAGCCCGGGCGTCCACTGGACCCCGGGAGGCAAGTACTTCCTGCGCGCGATCCGCTTCGGCAACGGCGACCCGATGCTGCCGCTGTTCAAGATGGCCAACTACCGCATCGAGCCGGCCTCCGAGTCGCCGGACACCACCTCGGTCGTGTTCTTCCCGGTCAAGTCGGACGCCGAGCGCGCCGAGCGCGACGTGAGCATCTTCGAGAAGATGTCCCTGGCCGCGACCGCGCAGCGCTACTGGTCGGACAACTCCGTCTCGGTGACCGTCTCGTTTGACCCGGAGACCGAGGCCGAGCACGTCGGCACCGTCCTGCACATGTACGACGGCCAGCTGAAGACCGTGAGCTTCCTGCCGTCCGGCAACCACGTCTACCCGCAGATGCCGTACACCCGCATCACCGAGGAGGAGTACGTGGCCGCGACCGAGAGCCTGTTCCCGATCTCTCTGACCGGCGTGTACGCCGGCATGGCGGCAGACGCCATCGGCGACGCGTACTGCACCACCGACGCCTGCGAGATCAAGCTGATCGTGGAGAACCAGAAGTAGCATGAGCGTGGTCATCAGCAGCGTGTACACCAAGACCGGCGACGCCGGCACCACGTCCCTCGGGGACGGCAGCCGCACGTCAAAGAACGACGCCCGCCTGGAGGCCTTCTCGACCGTGGACGAGGCCAACTCCTTCATCGGGGTGGCCGTCTCGGTCGCAGACCCAGAGGTGCGGGCGGTTCTGATCAAGATCCAGAACGACCTGTTCGACGTCGGGGCGGACCTCTGCACCCCCGTGGTGGACGAGCCGAAGGTAAAGCCGCTGCGCGTCACCGAGGAGCAGGTCACCCAGGTCGAGCAGCTCATCGACAAGTACAACGAGCCACTGAGCGTCCTGCGCAGCTTCGTGCTGCCAAGCGGCACCGCGCTGGCCGCCCATCTACACGTGGCCCGCACCGTGGTTCGCCGCGCCGAGCGCCGGACCTGGGGCGCCGTGCACGCGTTCGGGGACGGGGTAAACGTCCTCACCGCCAAGTACCTAAACCGACTGTCGGACCTGCTGTTCGTGCTGGCCCGACACGCGAACAAAGAGCTCGGGGACCAGCTGTGGACCCCGG
>Ga0209188_1000251_pt1 | contig 58227 bp, 79 predicted proteins | sample C_130625_EF_Meta_FD_187307 | JGI IMG/M metagenome (GOLD analysis project Ga0209188, IMG submission 187307) | Freshwater microbial communities from Lake Croche, Canada to study carbon cycling - C_130625_EF_MetaG (SPAdes) (version 2) | ecosystem: Environmental > Aquatic > Freshwater > Lake...
AATAAGAAAATGTTTAATTTATTCCCACAGAAGAAGTCAGTTGATGAGATACTAGAAGACTCAAAGCCTAAGATTAATATAACTGCAGAATGGAATGAGCTTTTAAAGGAAGTTTTGCAGTTAAGACCTTTGAAAGAAGAGAATACTGAACTAATAGTAAGATTACAAATTGTTCAGAATGACTATAAAAAGTGTACTGAACAAAGAGATGAATATAAACATCAGCTCAATGCAGCTAATAAGGAGATTGAAAAGCTAAAGAAAGATATTGTAGATTATGTTTTTGAGAAGGATGATAAAATTAACAATCTTCAGAAAGAGCTCAATCATATGAAAGCTGTTGCAGAGGGTGCAATTAGTTTATGTGATCTGTCTGATAAGACTGATTATGATTTGTATAAAGCTCAAAAGCATCCTATGTACCCTCTTCACTGGATGGGACTCGATCCATTAATCCATGAACAAGCAAAGGACCTTACTATTGAAGAGACTATAGATAAGGTTAGAAAGAAGACACCTTGGGTTGAAGAGCCTATTAATTGGGGAGGTTATGATGGAGCAGCTTCAGCATACCCAGAGCAGTATTCAAAATGGTTAAATGAACAAAAAGATAAAACTACTGTTAAACTAGAAGAGTCTTGGGAAGAAGCAGCATCTGATTTAGCTTTGAGAGTTGTGAAGCTTGAAAAGCAAATAAAAGAGCTTACACTTATTAAACTATGCCAGAAGCCATCTTAAAGTTTAATCTCCCTGAGGAGCAAAGTGATTTTGATACAGCAAATAATGGCGGAAAGTATTATTTGGTTCTTTGGGATTTAGATCAGTATCTTAGAAACTTTATCAAATACCCATCTGAAGGAGAAGATCCAATTCTTACTGATACTATGGCAAAGGTAAGAGATGAACTGCACAGCTTAATGAAATCTTATCATATTGATTTTAATATATGAAATTTTATATAACAGAGTTTAAAGTAAAGCCAGACTTTTATTATGTTATGGATACAAGATGTAATAAGCTAAGAAAATTTATTGAGTGGCTTTGGTTTAGAATTGAATACTAATATGAAGCCTACTGTTGTATGGATTACAGGGCTATCTGGAGCTGGTAAGACAACTTTAGCTAATGCTTTATATGAAAAGTGTAAAGATCAATACAGAGTAGGTATTATAGATGGAGATATAATTAGATCTCAATATGATAAACCAAAAGGTTTTGATATAAAAAGCAGAGAAAGAATAGTATCAGAAGCAGTATACATAGCAAAAAATATATTAACCTTTCAAAAGGCTAATCTTGTTATTGTTGCTATGATTTCACCTCTTCAATATATGAGAGACAATGCTCGTAATATTTTAATAAAATACTGTGATGCAAGATTCATTGAAGTTTATATTAATACACCTCTCGGTCTATGTGAAGTGAGAGATTCAAAAGGTCTTTATAAGAAGGCTCGAGCAGGGGAGATTAAAGAATTTACTGGTATTAGTTCACCTTATGAGCCTGCATTGAATGCAGAAATTATAATACCTGCTGTTTACCCTGTTGATTATTCAGTAAAAGAAATCTATAATAAGATACATGAAAAAAGTACTACAACCAACTAATGATGTTTATATTCAGTTTACTGAAGAAGAGCTAAGCTCTATTGGAGCAGGCCCTGGAACTAAATTTGAAACTAAAATACACGATGACGGTTCTATTGAGCTTCGTCCTTATGCTAAAGTGGAGATTGATATCTCGGATTGGCCCAAAGAGGTTCTTGAGACGATTATTGAGAAGTCTTGTGAAGAAGATATTTCCGCTAACGATATTATTAATAATATGTTGAAAGATTCTTTAAACAAGTATCCGACAGATGAAGTTTTTTATAGTAAAACTACAAAAAGTTGCTGTGAAAACAATACTTTAAATAGCATTTGTGGTACATCTAGTCACGATGTAGTGCTTCCTACAGCTTTTAATTCAAATTACACAGCATCGTCAGGAGATATTCTATGAATTTTTCAAACCCTTTAGAAATAATTTTAACAGTTATTCTTATTTTTGGTTCTCTTTATATAATTGAACGAGTTATTGCAGGAGCATTTAAGACTGTTATTTTTGCACTTGTTATTGTAGTTGTACTAGGAACATATACATATAAGAATCATTTTAAAGTACAACCTCTTCCAAAGATTGAATGGCAAGATTTTACAGACTTTAGTCGTTTTGAAAAAAAATACGGGATATATGCTAAACAAACTGTAAAAGATATTAAAGAAGATTTTAAGCAATCTAAAAAGAATTTAAAATAAATCTTGCCTGCAATTTAAATTGCTCTTACTATTAATAGGTAATGAAAATACTACCTAAAACAATTAACTCAAAAGGGTTTACATATACACAAATTATTCGCGATGGTAAGAAAGCAATTTACCGTCAAGATAAAGAAGGATATACATCACCTTCTTTTGAAGTTATTAAAATCGGGAGTCATAATGGCTATGAACTAAACAATACAAAAATACCTGCAGCTGAAACCTACCCAAGCACTTCGCTTTGGGGTATCCAAGGATGGACATTTCGAAACATTGACGATGCAAAAAAGAAATTTAAAAAAGTTTCCTAAATTCTTCTTGCATTCCTAATTTAATTCGCCATAATCAATAACGAAATGAACACACAACTACTTCAAGACTTTGAGTCAAGGACCACAGTCATTAATCAGCAAATCGACGAGTATTGCAAAACACCAGTTCAGCTCGGTGAGGTACGTAAGTCAGGTCAAAGTTTTTACTACGGACAGACCCCTGTAGCAGAAACTGCACTCAAAGATCTTCTTAATATTTTTTCAATTAAGGAGAAGCTTGTTGAAGAAATTAAGGACGACAAGGATCAGTGGGAACCTCTTCAGCATTGCTTAGCAAATATTAAGAAAGATCGTTCTACTATTACTGCTGTCCGTCACGGAGAAACAAATGGTGGTACTATTGTACGTTTTATTGATTCAGCTATTGAAGAAGAGCGTCCTCTAGAGCTTAACAAAGGTATTGAGCTGATGCATTCTTATCTTTCTGACAAGAACGACGACATTAAGCTTCAGGGGCTTTATTTTAATCCTCAGACTCTTCAAATTGAGACTCAAATTCGTCATCTTGAAAACAAGATTGATACTTTTGGAGACGGTCAAGATCTTTGGGACTCAGGTTTTGGTTTTAATTACGGAGAAGGTAAAACCCAGATTCTTCCTTACTTTCTTCGTTTGATTTGTACAAACGGAATGACAGCAACGCATATGGTTAATCAGCGTTACTTTCAAAGTCGTGAACTTAAGCAGAACTCGTTCACTAAGCTTATTAATAAGGTTCTTGATGAAGATCTTACAGGAACAGTTCGTGCTAATTGCGGACGTCTTAAGAATACTAACGCATCACTTCGTGAGTTCTATAATGCTCGTAATATCCTTATGGGTCGCTCGGCTGAGCTTGCTAAGACTTATTTTGATGATGGTGAGATTAAGGAAGCATATCGTGAGGAAAAGCTTCGTTATAAGAACAAGCGCTGGTTGGCTTCTGCTAACTCTAACGTGAATGCTTACGATTTCTTTAATCGTTTGACTCATTGCACCTCACACGCATCACTTGATGATACTACTCGTCTTCAGCTCAATCACGGAGCTTCAGAGATCTTCTTTAAAGGGCCTGATTTTGCCTATCGTGCACCAGATCCATTTGCAAAGAAGTAATAACTAACATATATAATAATATGTCTGTAAACGTAATAGTAAAAGTTCGCTCCGGAGAACCTATCGATCGTGCTCTTAAAAGATTAAAAGGACGAATTGAACAAGAAGGTATTATTGAAGATGTGCGTCGTAAGCGAGCTTTCGAAACTCCTGCTCAAGTTCAAAAACGTAAAGCTAAAAAACTTACAAAAGCTTGGAAGTTTATGAAAGCTGAAGCTCGAGTAAACCGGGAGCGTAATAACTAATAATTTCTAGACGATTTAAGCGTTCAGTATACACTCAATGACGAGGCTCTGGAAAAAGCGGTTGTCCCTTGAAGCTTTTAGGGATTGTCAGAGCCAAGTACTGATACAGTATGCTTATTCAGTAGCGTTATAAATCGTCTAGCTCTTTTATGAATAAGACATATATTGATTGGAATCAAATTTATAGAGATATTGACAACCTTTCAATGCTTGTTGCATTAAAAAAGAAACCTGATGCTATTGTGGCAATCGGTAGAGGTGGTTTAATACCAGCTACTATTTTAAGCTATAATCTTAACATTAAAGTAATTCAAAATTTTCAAATTGAATCATATGAAGGAGAAACCAATACTGGTGTTCATAAATTATGGCAAAGTCCTGAATTTCATTTTGTAGAAGCTTTTAGCGGTAAAAATATTCTCGTAGTAGATGATTTAGCAGATAGTGGTAATACACTACGTCTTGTTAAGCGGTTCTTTGAGTACAAGAACATCAATCTCCTGTTTGCTACTCTTTACACTAAAAAGGGTACAGCATTCACTCCCGACGTTAGTCTTCGTGAGTATAGTACTGAGGAATGGATTGTTTTTCCGTGGGAAGAGATGAATAGTGCTTGCACTCCATGTAATAAGCAGCTATATTTTAATATCTAACATGATCTGTAGTGAATTCATTATAAGCGATCGAATATGACTTTTTACACTGGGTTAGTGTAAATGGAAGCACCGACAGCCTTATAAACTGTGTTCGCCAGATTAGCGACGAGCGTGGGTTCGATTCCCACACCCAGTATTAATTTTAAAATATGCCTACTATAAGAATACCTACACCTTTAAGAAGATTAACAGATGGTCATGAAGAATGGACTGTATGTAATAGTCCAACTTTGAATGGCTGTTTAAACCATTTATGTAATTCATTTCCATCTATTAAGGAAAGAATTTTTGACGAAAATAATGAAATAAGAAGATTTATTAATATTTTTGTTAATGATGAAGATATTCGTTTTCTACAAGATCTTAATACACCTATTAAATTGAATGATGTTATCTCTATTGTGCCAGCTATAGCAGGAGGCTAGATTATGATCCCAAGTAGCTCAACGGTAGAGCAGCGAGCTGTTAACTCGCATGTTGTTGGTTCGAATCCAGCCTTGGGAGCCACTCAACCAGTGCGCCTGTCCCGAAAATTAAAAATCTTGCGTCCTTTTTAATTTTCGGGACTTTTTAGCACATTTTTTATAATTAAAATATATGAATAAATACTTTGATTGCGGTACTCACGAGTTTGAGGGATTTAAAAAAATTACTGATATTCTTAAAGCAGATAAAACATGGCAATGCTATTGTTTAGAAGCAAATCCCATAACTTACGTTAAATCTAAAAGTATTTTAGCTAAATTAGTATCTAGCTATAATATTGAACATTATAATGTAGCTGTTACTGATTTTAATGGGTATACAAACGTTAATTGTGCTTACAAAATAAAAGACGGTAACGATCCATCTGATTTGTTTAGTTTCACAGATGATGCGTCAAATATTCTATCCAACCCTCCTAGAGAGTTTGGTTATGTAAATATGCCGTTTATTGTACATGCAATCGATTTTGCAAAATTTTTAACATCAAGATGTGTTAAAGAAGATTATATTGCTGTTAAATTAGATATTGAAGGATGCGAATTTGGTGTAATCGATAAACTAATTGAAACAGGTACTATAGAATATATTAATGAATTATTTGTAGAGTATCATGAGAGATTTTTTGATATTCCTGATTTTTACGCAGCTAAAAGAAAAAAATACGAAGAGTATTTTGCTGAGCATAATATAAAGCATACTATTTGGGAATAATATGAATGTTGGTAAGCATACGTACGGTTTAGAACACATACGTACAAAAAATTGGGGCGAAAAAGCAGAGCTTCATATTGGTGCTTTTTGTAGTATAGCAGAAGGACTAGTAGTATATTTAGGAGGTAATCATCGCACAGAATGGGTGTCTACGTTTCCGTTTCATACCTGGAATTTACCTGGGTATGATCCTGCTACCTCACATACTGCTAACGGCGATGTTATTATAGGTAACGATGTATGGATAGGGGCTAATGCAACAATTATGTCAGGTATCACTATCGGGGACGGTGCTGTAATTGGTGCTAATAGTAATATTACAAAAAATGTTGATCCTTATACTATTGTTGGTGGTAATCCTGCAAAATTAATCCGCAAAAGGTTTACAGATGAACAAATAAAAAAACTTTTAAAGTTAGCCTGGTGGAATAAAACAGATGACGTAATAAAACATCTTACACCTTACTTGCTTTCTACTAATATTGAAGAGCTTTTTATTTTTGTACAAGAAAGAGGATTTAAATTTTAAATGAAAGAAATTATTAAAGAAATATCAGGAGCGATAATGACTATATCGTTTATGCTTTGTTATGTACCACAAATACATAAAATTATTAAGCATGAAAGTTCAAAAGATATTTCACCGTGGATGATTATACTTGGTATGTTGGGTTATATTTTTGGTATGGTATATATGTATGCAAATATTTTTGGTATTTGGTGGTTTTTGAATTATTTTACTGGCATCGTTACGTCTTCGGTATTATTATATTACTGGTATAAGCACAAAAATGATTAAACTAAATCCCATTCGTATTTTTTTACAAAATGTGTTTTTTCGTATTTGGAACAGTTTTATTCCAAATTTTATATTTATTTGCTTGCTTATTTACGTAATTTGGTCTTTAATAGCGTAGTAATGAATAAAAAGATATTAAACAAATAACAATTTCGGGCTTGTAGCTCAATGGTCAGAGCAGTCGGCTCATAACTGATTGGTTGTAGGTTCGAATCCTACCGGGCCCACCAAATAAAAAAAATTATGAATGAAATAATAACATCAACTGAAGCAAAAGTATTTCAACTCTGTATTGATTTAGAAGAAATGAAAACTCGTAAGAAAGCATCTGCGAAAAGCTTTAACGAAGAGATTAAGAGGATACAAGCTGAAATTAAAGATTTAATTAATCCACCTGAAGAAGAGCTTCCTTAACGAATATGCCTGTGTAGTCCAACGGCAGAGACAAGCGACTTAAAATCGCTCCAGTATCGGTTCGAATCCGATCACAGGTACCAATTTTAAAAATGAAACAACATTCTGATTACGCATTTTGGATAAAATTTAAAGGTCACGAATTTGTCTGCAATGTAGAAGGTACAAACGTAGCTATCGAGAGTAAAGGTATTATAGAAGAAACAGAATACGAAGTTCTTCGTAATTATCTTGAAGATGAGGGCTTTATACAAGAAATTGATCGCCAAAAAGGCATTTTAAATCTTTTTAATAAGCACTCGTAGCTCAGTGGATAGAGCAGGGGTTTTCTAAACCCTTGGTCGCAGGTTCAATCCCTGCCGGGTGTACCACAAATTTATGGAGTTGTAGCTCAGTTGGTTAGAGCATCTGACTGTCACTTAGAAGGTCGCGGGTTCGAGCCCCGTCAACTCCGGAAAAGGAATCGTAGCTCAGCGGTAGAGCAGGAGACTTTTAATCTCTTGGTCGTGGGTTCAAATCCCACCGGTTCCACTTCTTTTACCTACCACCCCGCTGCTTCTGAGATGTTAGGAAAGTTTTGTCTAAATATATTTTTAATATCATTAGCTATAACCCTATGCTCTTTTTGCGTATCATCTTTACATCTTATCTCAAGATAATGAAGCCAAGAACGGACTGTCCCATTCATGTAGAGCGTTGTAGATGTGTTAAGAGGAAGAATCATTCTCGCACACTCTTTTGCAATACCACTATTAATAAGATTATTATAAAGAAGTAGATTATCTTGCTGCATTTTAGCAAGTTGTATAGCAACATCAGGAAATAAACTAACTATCTCGTCACTAATTTGACGATTTGTTTTACCTTGTTTTCTCCACTCAATTTCTTCTAATTCTGTGGCAGTAGAATATCGTTGACTAAATTCTTGAAAAGAAAAACTACGATGTCGAAGAATTTGTGCTGCAATAGCTCTACTAGTTTTAATTTCAAATGTCATCGAGACCATTTCAAATGGACTCCAATGTTTATGTAAAATTAAATATTTTAATAGCTTTGGAGCTGTTTCAGTATTAAGTTGATTAGCTGGATTACTAACTCTAGCGCAGTATGTAATTAAATCTTCTGCGCTAGAAATTCCATCGATAACTGGTTTAGTTATCGAAACAATTTTTACTGACACTTTTACTTAGCTGCCTTACGACTGTTCTTTTCTTCTTGAATACGCTTACGTTCTTCGCGACCGTACTTAATAATCTCCTGAAGAGATTTGCGCGCGCGCGCACCTGCTGCGTTATTACCTTCATAGAATTTACCTGCTTCTATAGTAAATGTATTAACGAGTTCTGTTAGGGTGGATGATGTATTTGGCATAATAAGATTATTTAAATAAGTATAAATAATATATCAACAGTAAAAAATACTGGTAAAATAATAAATTAATAATAATATATAGCTTGTAATGAACGAAAGTGAAAAAAGTTGGGAAGAACACCTCTTTAACGAAGAGGTTGAAACACATGTTAAAAAGTCATTGCAGTACTTGCTAGATGAAGGCGTAATTGTTAAAATTAACGACAAATACCGTTTAAAAACAAAAAAAGAAATTGATAAAGAGTTGCAGAATATATTAAATTCTAAATGAACGATATAACTAAGTATATCTATAAAGAATCAGATGAATGTGAAAAATTTTACGCTGATTTTGAAAACTACGAAACAGGTACCGTAAATACACAAGGTTATGAAAACGGTGATATGGTACTATGGGTATGGAAAGATATAAAATATAGAGGGGTACTGAGACAGCAAGGTAGTCCTATAGATGGTTTATTTGAGCTTACTTCTGTTAAAGTACGTTCTTAAAAAATAATAGATACAGCATTATCTAAACCGGGTGGTTTCTGAGGCGTTATACGTATATCTTCGGTATTTACTATACCTTTGAGTGTAATATTTTTGTACCTAAAACACTTTAAATGATTTTCGTCTTCTTGTAAAGAGAAGCAACTAGTAAAAAGTAAAGTGGATAAAATACAAATATATTTTAACATATCACTAATAAATTATGTCTAAAATTAAAAAAAAATCTACACCTATAGATAATGTTAAAGTAAATAAAATTGTACCGCATTATTTACCTACCGGTAATAGCAAATATTACGAGGCTTCACAGAGTCAAAATCATTTTCCTGTTGGAGTATATTTTGAAAATAAGTTTAATACTGCGCCTTGTACATACGAGGTAGATAAGGAAATATCTAAAGATATTGTACCGTTTTTAGAAGAAAATGGCGAGCTCATTTACGAACACATACATGTACCTTCTAATAAGCCTGGTTCAGCTGTTTATGATACAGGTAATTTTTGGGATGAATCTGAAATAACAGAGAATAAGGTATTTGCATATAAAGATACGGTTGTTTATCTGCGAACCGCTACATCTCGCAGAATCAAAAAAGAAGATAGTCATTACACTATATGTATAACGTATAAACCTGGCAATTCAAACCATATTGAGGACTTTGATAGATTTTTTATTAAAGAAGAAATTAAAAACGTTATCTTTACAATTATGAAAGATGATCACGGAGGTATTCGTTTTGATCCTTTTGAAGTTACTATACCAGATGATTATAGTATTAAAGAGTGTTATGAACCGGAGTTTGAGTCTATACACAATACAATTGTCAGTAATTTAAATCAAAACGATTCAGGTCTTTATCTATTTCATGGGGACCCAGGTACTGGCAAGACAACATATATTAAATATCTCTCATCTCTTATTAAGCGTGATCTTATCTATGTACCAACGAGCTTTGTAGACTGTATTGCTGATCCTTCTTTTCTTCCTGCTTTATTACATAAGAAGCATTCAGTTCTTATTATAGAAGATGCAGAAAAGGCTCTTCTTGCTCGAGAGCCTGGTGATAGTTCCTCATCCTTAGTTTCTACTATTTTAAATTTAACAGACGGTATTATGGCGAATGTGTTTAAACTTTCTATTATTGCTACTTATAATTCCCCGCGTCAAACTATTGATAAGGCTCTTCTTCGTAAAGGACGTTTAAAAATGGAGTATAGATTTGATAAGCTTTCTATTGAAACAGCTCAAAAAATTATGAATAGTGTAAAACCTGATTATAAAGTTACAGAGCCAATGTCGTTAGCTGAAATATACAATATAAATGTTACTGATCATTGTAATACAAAAGATTTAGTAGAAGAAAAAAGAATGGGTTTCTTTTAAGAAAGAGTTGCAAATAATAAAACAGCTGCTAATATAAAACTCGTTATGACAACCAACACAACAATGACAGTAAAAAATATCGGTGAAATTGCCGATTTTAGCATTCCAACAATGGCTCCTCGCTCCATCAAGGAGAACATTATTGAGAATTATCTTAACCCTTCAAAGTACGAGTTTCTCGGCTTTGTTGATCGCTCTAACGACGTTCTTCTTCGCGCGCGTTTTCACAACGTTCGGGATAATAAGGGTCGTTTTGCTCGTGTTAGGGGAAATCGTCGCTAATTTTATATATTAGCAATAAAAGAAGACGGCCGATTGTAAAAGATCGGCCGTTTTTTTATTCTAAAATACTATTAATAATAGAATCAAAAGATTCTTTTTTAAGAAAGTGTTTAATTACTTTTTCGGGCATTTCTTTAGCTGTTTTTTTAGCAGCACCAGTTACACCCTTTTTACCCTTTTTAGCACTCATGACAGCGCCAAAGAATTTGCGTTGTTTTTCTGATTTAGCTGGCATATTATATATTTATTAATAAACTCTTAAAGAATATGATGGCAACAAAAAAGAAAGCTATTAAACGTCCTCGTCGTCCAGTAGCAGTTTGTATACTTACAGATCAAACATTTAAGGTGAGTATAGCTATGCTTGAACGACAAGCTAAAAAATACAAATTCCCTACCGTTCAGGATTATCTTCAATATTACGTATGTAAAGATGCTATTAAATCTTTAAAAGAAGGATATACTGATATCGAGATTCGTAATAAACATAATTGTAAAAATAAAATAGATCTACCGATGAAATACCTTAAGGGGTATGCTCCTAGAATTAAAAACCGTGCTAGAATTAAAAGAAGAGAGCAAAGAAAAGCACTTAATGAATTTATTAATGATACAACACCTGGTAAATATATGCTTAAGCCTAAGGAAGAAGCTAAGTTTTTAGATATGACTAATCCTGAGCACGTTCGATCATTAACAAGTTTTTCTTGCGCGCGACCTCATATTTTTCTTGATAACGACAGAAACTGTAATGGTTGTAATATATATAATCTATGCTGTTGCCCAATTAAGAGACGAAAATAATGCTTAATAAACTTCCAGAATTAACCATATTTAACTGTATAACATTTTTAAGTATTACGCACAAATATCTTATTAATAATGCCCCTAGTGCACCTATCTCAGTAACAGGGTTACTCAATCTTTATAAAGAAAAATTTGATAAAGAAAAATGGGCCGCAATAACCGCTAAAAAACAAAACACAACACCAGATACTATTTTAAGTATTTGGGATTTAAACAATTTGTATTCTACTACAAAGGGTACGATGCTTCATAATTATATTGAAAATTATTATAATAATAAAATTATACAATATAATAAAGATCAAGTAGAGAGAGAATTGGGTACCGAAGAACATCTTAAATTAAGAGAAGAAATACAAATTCTTATTAAACAATTTAACAATTTTTATAACGATCATCAACATATCTTACCGATAAAGAGTGAGTTACCAGTAGGAGACATTAACGGTACTAAGATTTGTGGTATGCTTGATATGTTAGCTTTTAATACAAAAAATAATACTTACGAAATTTACGATTATAAAACTAATAAAGAAATTAGATCGAATAACAAATACGGTAAATATATGTTATCTCCTCTTGAGCATCTTTTTGAATGTGAACGTAATACATATAGTCTTCAATTAAGTATTTACAAATATTTTATTGAAAAATATACATCAATAAAAATTGATAAGCTTAATGTTATATGGTTTAATCAAAAAAATGATAATTATGAAATGATACCGTTAGACTATCTAAACGAGGAAGTAGAGTTAATTTTAAATGATTTTTTAATCAACAAACTTACACAATTGAAAGTAGACAAAAAGTGATATAATAAAAATAAAAGGTATTGTTAAAAAATAACCAAATATTATACACGATATAAACGTTAACCACATACATAAACATATAGGACAGGTTATTACTTTAAGTAAAAACAGTGTTAAATTGCTTTTTGTACTATCTTTATAGGTAACGTATAAAAACTGTGGAAAACTTAATGTGTTAGTAAGTTTATAGTTAGTTATTGTTTGTTTATTTACATTAAAAAGAATGCAATATTCTACAAAAGCGTTGGTTTTAAACCAAATAAAGAGAATACTTACAATAAAGGCTATTAAATTACAAAAAACAAGCATAACTACTATAAATATATTATACAATAATTATGAAATTTGATTTACTTTTCAACCAAGTGTTTTTAACTGAAGCAGACAATATTAATATGCTTAGTGAAGACGATCGCTCTAGTGTGGCTACTGCTGATACTGATATACCTGAAGTCGATCCTACACACAGTGATGTTGAAGGTGTACCTACTCCTGATAACTACGGTGTTGAAGACGCTCCAGTTATTACTCCCGCTGGTAATGCTGAAACACTTCTTAATTACGCTGAAAAAATTGAGCAATTTATTAAGGAGCTTAATGATCCTAGTGAAGGTTCTTTAAATAAGCTTATTACAGATTTAGATTATAAAGGTAGTTTGTTTGATGGAATTACTAGAACATTATCTGCTGATATTATTAATGCAGCAAAACAATTATCTGAAATATCTCAAGCTCTTAACGGTTTTGCAATTAATTCAAAAAAGCGCGCTAAAGATTTAGCTATTAATCAAGGACAGTAATAAAAGCTTTATTTTTATAAAAGTATAGCGTATAATATATAGGTGGAAGGACTACCTATAGATTACGTAATACAGAACGTTTATAGTTACTGTAAACGTCCAACATATAAAAAGTATCAGGGTACTTATAACGCTGAGTGCTGTATTTGTAATGAAGGTTCGTCAGCGGGTAGTAAGAGAAGATTGTTTTATTTTCCGGCTGAACATTATTTCTACTGTTTTAATTGTAGTAAGTCATGGAATGAGATTAACTGGTTACAGGAAGTAACGAAAAAAACATATCATGAAATTTTAAAAGATTCTAAACAATTTGATAATTCTGTTAATTTAGTAACAATGCTATCAAGTCAAGAAAATAAAAAAGAATATAATATACCGACTATTCCTGAAGATAGTGTAGACCTATTAGATACACAACAATGTGATTATTATAAGGGGACAAGTCAATATAAACTTATTTCTAAAGCATTAGAATATTGCTGTAATAGAAGGCTGTTTACATCTATAAACAGACCGAAATCGTTTTATATATCTTTTAATGATTATGTTCATAAAAACAGACTTATTATACCCTTTTATTCAGAGTCGAGTAAAATAGAATCTTATCAAAGTAGAAGCTTAACTGGGGATGATTATCCAAAATATCTTACAAAGTATGGAGATAAATGCTTATATGGGGAAAATAATATAGATAATTCTATACCATATATTTTTATTTTTGAAGGCCCGATTGATGCTATGTTTGTAAAAAACGGTGTAGCTGTAGGCGGTAGTTCGATAACTAATAAACAAGAAACATTTTTAAACAAATGTCTTGGTCAAGAAATTATTTACGTCTATGATAACGATAAAGACAATAAAGAAATGGACAAAAAGATTAAACATCTTATTGATCAAAATAAAAAAATATTTATATGGCCTAAGGAATTACAAAAATTTAAAGATATAAACGAAATATGTAGTCAATTAAAAATTGATGAATTTCCCTACAAGTTTATTGTAGATAATAGTTTTAGCGGTATAGAAGCTAGACTTAAATTTAAAGCGATCTAATACAAAAATTAACAGCCTTTAAGAATTTATCTCTATAATTTCTAATAGGTAAAGATTGTTCATCTTCATTTTCTTCAAGTGTTTGAAGACGTTGAAATTCTTTTTTTAAAGCAATATGAAACTCTTCACTAAATTGAATTTGCTTTGGGTAGCGAACTCTTGTAATAAGTTTCATTGTTGTAGGATAAAAACTTTCAACTATATTATTAAATTTATTGTTCATGTTATCTTGGTCCAGCGTTTAAGAAGTTTCCGGCTCCAGCAAAATTTAAACCTTGTTGTGCTGCAGCTCCCAAGCTATTCATTCTCTGCATAACACCGGGAGATTCTTTTTGATAATCACATAAACGTTTAATATTATCAATTAATCTTTTTGCTTCATTTGCGGCTCTAGCTTCTTTTATTAAAGATATTTCTTTTAAATTATAAATTGTATCAGGCTTGGTATCTTTTATATTATCTACTTCGTAAAGTAAGTTACTTATATATGTTTGTAAACTAAAACTCTGATTAAGCTGTGTAGGTGCTGGTAGAGCTAATTGTTTTGAAGGCTCAGGTAAGGCTAATTTTTCAGGTGGTTCAGGCAATTTAAGTTGTTTATTAGCAGGCGCAGTTAGCACTACTTTCCACTGTTGCGCTGATTGTTGAGGGTTAATTTCTACTATTTGACCGTCTGGACGAATAGCTAATGGATATTTACCACCGTATGTTAATTTAGGATACTCACTGTATCCAAGCTCCGGTGTTAGTACTTCTCCTCGCTCTGGAGAAAGAGCTGTAGATGAAGGAGGTATAGGAGCACCTGGTTCTGGATTATCAGCTTTAGTAGGTAAGATTCCCTTAGTTACAAAATCTATAAATCCTTGATCAACTGCTGTGTCTTTTATCCAACTAAATTTAGAAACATCGACCGCTCTCTTAACAGCAGCAGCTATTTCTTTTGATATATCAACAACATTAGCTTCAGTTATTAAATCTCCAAATATATTATTAAATATATTATAACATTCAGGTAAGCTAGGTTTTAAATTGCTTAAACCAGGTATTAATACTTCCCAGTTATCAGGTGTTACGCCGTGTTCAACTCTAAGTAAAGCACCATCGTAGCGAACAGCTAATGGAAATTGCTCTACCTGAACAAGTGTTTGATCTATCTTTCGCCACATTTGAGGCGGTACCCCGCTTTTTATTACCGCTAAAGTTAAATCTGGAAAAACAGCTAAGAAATTTAAATCTTTTGTTATAATTAAATCCCAATCTTTACCAACGGTTACAATTTGAGCGTCAGGGCGAAGTTCTAAAGTACCGTCAGGGCGAAGTGCTAGTGGATATTTATCTCCCTCTGGTAGTTCAGGTGTATTACCACCAGGTAATTGAGGTTGGTTTGGTCTACCGGGTAGTTGAGGAGGAGTACCGGGCCCTGGTTGAGGTGTACCTGACTCTGTAGTAGGGTGTATTAAGGCATCATATAACTCTCTAGCATATATAGCAATAAGAATTATATCTCTTATATGTAAATTACCTTCAACTAATTCAGCAAAATCTGATGTAATGGGTAAATTACCAGAAGCATACTGAGCTGTTTTATTAAAAATATTATACAATAAAGTTGTAAATGGTTGAGATGGATTTTTAAGAGCTAACACTCTTTTTACAATATCTGTACGCTTTTTTACAATATCCTGTACAGCGGGTAAAATGCATAAATTTTCTATAGTTGTATAAGCTGTACTTGCTAATTTATTTGTATCTGCGGTTCTTTTAGCTTCAGATGCTATAATACTTTTATTTACAGGGCTATAAATACTATAATCTAAATCGCTATTTTTCCATTCAGTAATAACTTTTAAACACTCACTTTTGTTCGCTCCGGTATTAATATACGACTCTACGGCATTTATAAATGTAATAACATCGCTTGCATTAATACCTTTTGTATCTGTACTACGAATTCGTCTAAATAGATCAACTAATGGTGCAAGCTTAACATCATACTCATTAGGTGAAGGTGCAGGGTTTGAGCTTATACCAACATTAAGAGCTTTAAATAATGGCTCTCCTGGTTTAGGTAAACCTGTAGATAATTGAATAGATTGATTTTTATTATTATAAGCAGCAATTACTTCTTTATACCAAGAAGGTACTATACCTTCAGCTTCAATAAGTAAATTGTTTACAATATTATCAAAATTAAACATAACTGTATATTATTTATACAGTTTTTAAGGCATAGTAATTAAAGAGGGTGTATCTTCACCGTAAGCATTACCGTTTTCTTGAATATAGAGTTTAATTTGATGTATTCTTGTATCTGGAGGACCTTCTAAAGCTATTAATGGAGGACAATCTTCCTTAGGAAGAAAAGCTGATTTTCCTTTTTCATATGATGAAACAATAGCTTTAAAGATGTTATCAATTTCCTGACGATAGATTGGGTCGATATCTCTTCCTTTACGTTTCTCTAAAGGTATTTCAGGTCTTAAAGGTAGATAAAAGACTACATCATAACTTTTAAGAGTTTCAGTCGCCAGAAACTTACTATCGATAATAAAATTATCGCTAACTTTCTGGTTAGCATTTAACCAAAGACTGTAAACGATATTATCTAATACACAACGATCAAATACTATGTGTTTTTCTTCAGAAACACTAGCAAGTTGAATTTCATCAATTAACGCATTAAGAATACATTTTTGACTCTTCTCATCACCCTTTTTATTAAGCTTAATTTTTTTCTCAGCAATAATATCTCTGTAGGTTTTTTCTGGTCGCTTATACATCGGCCATGTTTTAAGAAATTCATTAATGAGGGTTGTTTTTCCATTACACTGGGTACCTATGAAGGCAATTTTCATATTATACTTTAAGTGCCTTGTTCCAAATTAACAACTGTAATCTAGGACTAAAATTAACGTGCATAGCTTTAGCATATTCAGCTACAGCAGGTGCTTTTTCAACGTGTTCTTCCCTAGACCCACAACAGGGCATAAACCATATACGATTTAAAGGTATATTAATTCCTTCTTCATCTTTTACATACTTGCGCCAAATCTCATCAATATCCTCTGATCGGTTAATAACAAATTTAAACCCTGAGCCTTCAGCTACGTGCCATTTAAGAACATCAGGCTTGTATGTTTTTTCCTCTGGATCACCATTTGATGTAAGCTTTGGTGATGTCGTAAAAGTAACTAAATATTGCTCCCATTCAGATGACGGAATGAGTGTAGCGTTAGTCTCAAAATCAATACGTGGTACAAAATTATAACGTTCTTGAAATGCTGCAATAAATTTAAGAAGTTGCTTTTCTTGAATTAACGGTTCACCACCTGTAAGTTTTAAGATTGCATTGTTACGCAGATATTCAATGTAATTATTATCTTCCATGAGTTTAAATATTTCATCAAACGTCATTTTATTCTTCACGGACCAAGAAATAAATGAATCACATCCATTAGGTGAGTCTTCTGAAGCAAACCCTTTACAAGTAAGATTACACATTGACATGCGCATAAAAACAGAAGGTACACCTACGTATTCTCCCTCTCCTTCAATAGTATAAAATATTTTATCGTCAGATAAAAATAATGTTTCTGTGTCAGTTGATATCATATTATTCAAAATAAATTGCTGAGTTATTCTCGTGTTCGAACACTTCTACTTTTTCAACCCAACAGCGACCGTTTGTTTCGAGTTTAATAAAATCATTAGCAGTATTATAGCACCATTCAGCAGTCTTTTCAATACCTACTGCTTCCATAATTCTAAGCTGACAACCTCTTTGATTGTTAAGCTCCTGCCAAAAAGGAAGAAGCGGATCGTCTTGTGCTATACATAGAGTATGATCAAACTGTTCAGTAAGTTTTTTCTTTAAAGATTTAAGGTTACCAAAATCTACAATCCAGTTTTTATCATCAAGTTCTTTACCTGCAAAATAAAATTTTGCTTTAAGCTGATAACCGTGAATAAATTGACAATGACTATGTACAGCTCTCCATTGTCGAAAAGCACATGATCCTAATTCAATTAATTTAGTACTCTGCCAAGTAGGTTGTTTAATTCTCATACTTGTTCTAATTTTATTGTCTTTATATTCTTTTTAAAATTTTTAAGTAAATCTTGAGACCAATCGTCTTCATAATTTTCTTCTTTATAGAAACAAATTTTATTTAATTCTATATCATTATTACAATAATGTTTTAATTCTTTTGCTAAGGCAAGCATTTCTGTATAATCGTTTGTTTCCCATTCTGCACCTATATTAACAGAAGTAGAAAAAAGAAGTGCCTCAATAAGTCGATTAATTTTATTCTTATCAAGGTTTAAATTAACAGAGCTCGTATTATTTAATGTTGTATTGCTCATACAACTATAATACTATACTTTGAGTATAGTTCAACTATTTAGCAAGATATTGCTTGAGTTCATTAATGCCTTTTGGACCGATAAAAATTTTAGCAAGTTCAGTATAAAATTTACCCGTATCTTTTAAATCGTAAGCGTTTTTTGCTGTTCGATAAAAATCAAACACTCTATTTTTTTCTATATCTAACTCCATTTTTGCCTTAGCAACAGCATCTATATTATTAGGATCAATACTATCAATTACTTTGTCACACTCTTCAAGATGCTGTTGTACAGCTTGCTTAATACTATTAAAAGTTTTATCAAAATTCTTACCTTCATAGGCAAGTTTTAGCTCTGGTGTTTCATTAAACGCGTCTTGAAATAGAACATTAATAATTTCATCAATTGTTTTATATTGCTTTTCTGTTTCAACAACTTTACTAACTCTTTTTAAAGCAGAAAACGAATCCGAAGAGTGTAGTATTATATCTATTTTATCCTTAAAAATAGATTTTAAATTTTTAAGAAAATCTGATCCTGCGTGCAACTCTTCACGCTGACGAGCAAATTCTGGGTCAACAAACTTAGCTATAGCTCCGTTTTTAATGTTTCTAACAATAACTCCTTCAAGTTTATCACTGCCAAGGCTTGATGGCACTTGAGTAACCTGGTTAATAAGTGAATTACTATACTTAGATAATAGAGAGCGTAGCTCTTCATCAGCTAAAGCTCTATTTTTTACAGTATCTGCATCGCGTTTTTTATTTAAAAACAATTCTTTATTAATAGATAAAAATGTTTTAATTTTGTTTTTTAAATTGTTTGAATTAAGATTAACATCAAGTACTGTTTTAATATAAATTTTCCATCCGTCTTTATTATCAAAAAAAGTTTTAAATTGCTTTAATATATTCATACCAACTTTAGTGTTGGTAATATTAATACCTTTTTTATCGTTAGGACTATTCAAGAACAGAAAAAATAAATAAATAGCACCGCGTCCAATTTTTTCTTTCTTGTATTGAAGTACATTTGCTTTTTCGTCACCAGAAAACAACTCACCAAAAATTTGTAAACCTGTAAAATTTGAGTTTAACTGTTTTAATTCGCTGTTATTTTTTCTTACAATCTGTTCGTACCAATCTTGAAACGAATTATCTTCGAGATAATTAAAAAGCTTAGCAAAAACTATATTATGAGGATATACTTTAGCTAATTCTTCAAAATGCTTAGTATCGACTTGAGGTTCTTGTGTTTTTGATTTAACAAACATCTGACCACTTTCATCTAAACCAAATGAAACGTTATAACCGTCTACTTTTTCAGTAACATCCCACTCTTCATCTTCTGAAAGGAAAAAATCAATAGCTTGTACCGGTGTCATTTTAATAAGATGCGGTATAGAAGGCATTTTTATAGCTTCTTTTACTAACATGTAATTACTAAATGATAAATTCATATTTTAACGTTTTTAGATTCTAGTTCTTTTATTTTTATTTGATTAATTCCGGGTACATGTGCTAAGAAAAACTTAATACCAGTAGCTGCACTATCAGGTTTTACTTGATTTGGTACTTTTTGTTTTAAACCGTCTATATATTTGTCAAAAATGTGCTGTTTTCTTGTAGAGTCTTCTAAACTTGATACAAATTCAATCATTTTTACAAAATGTTTGATACTTCTGGTATCTTTAAAGCCAAGAAGCTTAGTAATTATATTCATAGCGTTGTAAGGAATTACCTGCGGTATACCATTTTTAGACATATCAACGATTTTACTAATTCTATCGTAAGTTATACCACCTTTAGAATAACTAGAGGGTTTTCCGTCTTTTAAAAATATAACTCTATATGTAAAACCGTCACCAGTTAATGAAGGTTTTATTTGAAAATCTAATTTAAATTTATTTCCGTTTTTTTCTTTAAAATTTTTATAAATTAATGAATTTTCAACTTCTTTGCGTATTAAATCTTCAACGTTTTTATCAACAGGGTGAGTGGCGATGATAGCAGATTCAAGTAAATCTCGTTGAGCACCGTTAATTCCGTGAGCTGTATCAGCTGCACTACTGAATTGTTTATGAGCGAAGAAATCTCCCTTCTTTGTCATATTAACAATGTCAATTTGAATTATTTGTTCAGAATCCGTTAACACTACTGCTGTGAAAACTTCATTAGTAGCTTGTTCAGCAGCGTATTTTTTAGGATTATCATCCATAAGTGTACGAGCTATCATTTCAGCAGTTACTCCTTCCTTATATTTTACGTCTAAATCAATATCGCCAAATACTTTCTTGTTGTTTAGTGCATGTTTTACAGTTTCGATATCTTCGATTTCATCAACAATTTCGTTTATATGTTTTTTACCAGAAGCTACAGCAAAAAGTCGTGATGAACCTAATATATATTGCGGTTCATCTTCTTCGATTAAATTATGAGTTAATAATATTTGACGAATTTTATCAATTTCAGATAAAACTGCCTTATTGGGCTGAGCTGGAGCGTAAAACAAATTAGAGTTTCCAGATAACTCTCTTAATTTTTGAGTTTGATTAATAGCTGATTGACCACCTTCAACTAAAAGAGATGAAATGTGTTTTTTATTAAAAAAATTACTAAAGGACTCCTGTAACATACATAGTGTTACTTGGCAGGTGTAGAGGGAGTATTAACGTGATTAATATAACCTGTAATGATCTTCTGATGATTGGGATCAGCTAGTACTTTAGTGACGTCTGCTGCAGACTTAGTATCTGCTAAAGCATTTATAGTGGTAGCAGTTTGAGGAGAAGTTAAGCTAAAAGGAGTAGCTGTATTAGGAGCTGTTCCAGGCTTTGGAGGTTGCTGTTGATTAGTAGGATTACCAACATTAGCAGGGTTAGCAGAAGAAGTTGCTGTAGCAGGGTTAGCTGTATTTGTTACATTTGTATTAGTAGTTGGAGCTGTAGTACTATTAATAGATGGTGCGCTTTGAGGGGTAACAGGTCCGAGCTCTGTTAACATTGTATTTAAAAGGGATTCAAATTTAGACATATATTGTATTTAATCTTAAACTCTATATTTTTATAGAACATTTGTAAGGTGCCGTAAAGGCTTTTAATTCATTTATTATAAGTTGTCTGAAAAATCTACTGTTCCTGAAGAAAAAGTTTTACTTTTTTTATAATTTTTAATAAAAGTGTATAACATGTTTTTATTAGCAAACTTATCAATATTTTGATTGTTTATTTTATTTTTATTAATTGCACTTAAAACAGACATTTCAATATCCGGAGAATTAAATGATGTACATTCACACCACGGCGATGGAAATACATTAAGTACTTTTTTTAATTTAATATTTGTAAACGGTATGCCTTTGGTAATGGGATAAACAACCAGAGCTTTATTATACTTACTAGGGCACTCCTTAAGAGCTGCACAAAATTTTTCTAAACAATAATGATAAAAAAATCTAGTTACATCTGTTGAACCTTTACCATTAACTTTTAATGGTATATTGTATTTTTTACATACAAAAAGTGTTTCTCTTATAGCTTGTATTAAAAGCGGTTCAAAGTCAATAGCACACACTCTACTACCGTGAAATTCTTTATAATTCATATTACTGAAGCATTGTTTCAATTTGTTCTAATGTAAGTCCGTCATGTAATGCTTCTTCTGTTATTTGATGTAACTGATTAAAAACATTTTTTATCTTTTCTTCGTATTCTAAAACTTGTAAATGGTTATTTTTATTGTAATTTAACTTATTTTGATTTTCAAGTAATGAAGTTTGATTAATAAGATCTAATTTTGAACCGAGATACTTTTTAATTTTTAAAATGTTTCTAACATAAGGAGAATAAGCAACTTTTTCTTGTTCAGTTAAAGGTTCTTTAATTTTATTACCGTTATTATCGATTATACCTAACTTAAAGGCAATAAAATTTTCATAATTCTTGTTTAATTCTTTTATTAAAAATTGATTTTGTATGTTTTGTTGTAATGTTTCACCAAACATAGAATTAAAATTAATACCGTGCATATGAATTTTATCAAACGGGTTTAAATGACAGCCTCTACCGTAATTTGGAGAACCGCAATATGAGCACTTTTTTGGATCATCCGGGTGAAAGTGAACTCCGTTTGGTGCATATTTACACCCCTTACCGTAGCTTGTTGAACCACAATACAAACAGCGATTAACTTTTTTAGCTACTAGATTCTTATTCATTTCTTTATATTTAATAGATTTTTTGGAGGTCTACCGATTCTTAAATTTAAAATACCGTTATAATAATCATCTTTTAACAAGACTTCTCTACCTATTTGTTCTTTGACTTCCTCGTAAGCCAATTCCCATTTTGAGCCGCAAGTTTTAAGTATCTCAAACTTAAAATTCTCTTTTCCAATTTTAATGATATCATTATTTAAATCAACTGAAGAACTTGTATAAAACTTCCAATCCGACTCTTTAAACTCAATTCTTTTGTTTTTTTTACCTTTTAGCGGTTTCCGCTTAAATTTTGAAATACATTGTTTTTTACCAATATATTTCTTGTTATTTGTAATATTTGTTATTAGGTAAATAAAACCAAATATTTTTTCGTTTATTTCAACATCTTTCCACAGAACCCAGTGACCTGTATCCATTATTTTTTACGTTTGCGACGTTTTGATTTAGATTTACTACCGTAAATTGAGTTTGAAATCCTACTTCTTGTAATAACTTTAGAACCTAAAGGTTTAGCTACTCTAATGTCTTTATTGGCATATGTATCTGCTGAAAGCTGTGAAGCTGTGGATGTGACACCGGCTCCAAGTACACTACCTGCACCACCAGCTACATTCATATTTTCATTTAAAATGCTGTTAACAATGCTATCAAACATATTCACATTAATATTTATAGTTGTTTTATTGCAATTAATAGCTAAAATGGGGTTATGGATGTAACCCCTGAAGAAATTAAAGAATCTCTTTTTGAAAAATATAACGAAGAGATTAAAAAGTATGTAGCTGTAGACGAGTTCAATATGAAGCAAATTCAAATGGATTTACCCGGTGCTCGTCATTATTGGGTAGGACGTTTAATGTTTCATAAACAAGAAATTTTAAAACTTGTAAAATTACGTAAACAAGCAGTTATTAAACTTTCAGATAAAATTCAAGCTGAGTTACCCGTAGGTACTAGTATCAGGACTAGGGAAATGGCAGCTGATAATCATCCAACTATTCAGAAAATAGATGAATTAATTGCTGAAAATGAAATGCTAGTTGAGTATCTAGGTAAAATTGAATCAAACTTTAGAAGTATAAGTTATGATATTAAAAATTTAATTGAAATTGTAAAGCTTGAAACAACATAATGATAAATGTTACTATAGATTTTGATTCCGGTAGAAAGAAAGGTATTTTAATAACAGATTATATTTCTAATATACGCGAATATTTTTCTGTAGAAGATAAAAATCAAGCTTTTAAAAGACGATTTAGTGTTGGTTATAGACCACCGTCAAGACAGTATGCAATCACTCCTCAAGGAAGATTTGAACCTAGACTAGTTTATACTATCTTAGAATATTTACAAACATTAGAAGTACCGCTTAATATTCAAATAACAGATAAGTTTAAAGATTTTATACATACTCCACATTTATGGGATGAGGACAAAGATATAGTTACTTTAGGTATGTCTCTGAGAGACTATCAGTATGAAACTGTTAAAGCTGCTTTAAAGAATAAAAATGGTGTAATAATTTTACCTACTTCTGCCGGTAAGACATTTGTTATGGCAACAATTGTTAGATCTATTCAATTACAACAAAATAAACTAAAAACACTAATACTAGTACCCGACATTCAATTAGTTACACAATCTTATTCAGATTTTATTGAGTATGGAATACCGAAAAACGAAATAACTAAATGGACAGGAAGTTATGAGCCTGATTTTAACGCTTCTATTATAATAGCTAATATACAAATTCTTCAATCTGAAAAACAAGACTTATCTTTACTTAAAGATGTAGAATTACTAATCATAGACGAAGTTCATAAACTTAAACACGGTAATAAGGTAAATAAAATAGTAGATCAGATAACAGCAAAATATCGCTTCGGTCTTACAGGTACAATGCCCGATAATAAAATAGATGAATGGAATATTCTGGGTAAACTCGGAAGAGTAATTTACAAAAAACAATCAATTGATCTTAGAGAACTAAATTACATATCTCAAGTTCATGTTGCCATACTAAAAGTTACATATAGTAATCTTCCTAAATTTACTAAATCAAACGGAGCATCACCTACAGCAGGATACGAGGAAGAAATACAATTTTTACAAACAAATATTTTTAGAAACAGCTTAATTACAAAAATAATAAACGGTGTTAATAAAAACACACTTATTATGGTTGATAGAATAGCACATGGTGAAGAATTATTAAGAGTGCTTTCTAGTAATACAAAGAAGAAAGTATATTTTGTTCACGGAGATATTGAAATAGAGGAAAGAGAAAATATACGTAAACTTATGGAAAAAGAAGACAATATAATCTGTATAGCTATATCTAAAATTTTTAGTACAGGTATTAATATTAAAAATCTTCATAATATAGTTTTTGCGGCTATAGGTAAAGCTAAGATAAAAATTATACAATCTATAGGCAGAAGCCTACGTAAGCACACCAGTAAGAAGAGAGCAACTATTTTTGATATTGGTGATAATTTACGGTATGGTAACGCTCATTTAGACGAACGTATAAGATTATACGATAACGAACAAATACCTTACACTATTACAGACATAAATCAAAGTTGATTATTAAAAATATTAATATATTATAACTAGTAGTTTATGGCCACCAAAAAAAATAATGATGAAGATTTTTACATGGATGATTTATCTTTAGAAATAGATGATATAAAACCAAAAAAAGACCCTAAGAAGAGAGTAAGACGTACAAAGGAAGAATTAAAACCTAATTATGTAGACCCTATTTATATGGAGGTATGTATTAAAAAGTATTACGAAACAGGTGTACTTGACAACGAATTAGCTGATATGATTCAGAAAATCGGTACACGGCTAGGCTACGCGCAAAATTTTATTAACTATTCTTATAAAAGTGAAATGATTGGTGATGCAGTAATTAAAATGATTACTGCTTTAACACGTCATAGGTTTAAATGTGATAGTGGTTATAATCCTTTTTCCTATTTTACAAAAGTAGCGTATAGAGCGTTTCAGAACAGAATAAAGAAAGAAAAGAAAGAGCATGACACTATTCATCGATATCAAAACGAAGTATATAGTTTATTAGAGGAATCAGGTCAGCTGCCCTCGAGAAAAAATTCTCACTTAGAAGACGATAGTAATAGTTCCCTCTACGACGAAAGCCTTTCTACTGAAAGCAGTAATGATTAATTTTTCTAGCAACAAAGTAGCCTGTATTAGTGATTTACATCTAGGTGTACATCAAGATTCAGCTGTCTGGCATGATATAGCCATTAACTTTGCTCACTGGCTTAATAATACGTTAAGAGATAAAAATATTAATGACATTATTATTGCCGGTGATATATTTCACAATAGACACGAAATAGGTGTTAATACTATTCACGCTACACATAAATTTTTCGATATATTAAAAGATTATAACATTATAGCTATAACCGGTAATCATGATTGTTTTTATAAAGATAAGTCTGATGTTAATTCTATATCTATTCTTAATAATAAAAATATAACCGTATATCAAGACTTAAGAACTTATTTTATTAATAATAAATCATTTACATTCTGCCCTTGGGGCACTACACTTGACAGTATACCTAAAAGTGATGTAGTAATAGGTCATTTTGAAATTACAAATTTCAAAATGAATCAACATAAGATATGTGATCACGGCTTTGATACTGAGAAATTAATTGATAAAGGTAAAATTATTATTACGGGTCATTTTCACTACCGTGAGCATAGAAAATACTCAAACAATAGAAGTATTCTTTATCTTGGTTCACCATACGAACTAGATTTTGGTGATAGAGATCAAGTGAAGGGTATATCTATTCTTGATACTGATACTCTTGAAATTGAATTAATTGAAAATAATATAACACCTAAGCATAAAAAAGTTAAAATTTCAGAACTTACAGATGGTTCTGTTAAGTTAGAAGATTTATCATTAATAGTTTCTAATAACTTTATAGATCTTAGTATTGATAAAAATCTTAACTCACAAGCATTAGATTTAATTTTATCAAAATTTAATCAATGTAAACCGCTACATGTAAGAACAAATTTTAATATTTTTGAAAATATTCAATTATCAGCTACAGATATGGAAAACTTCAGTTTTGATATTGAATCTTCGTTACATGAATTTGTAAACTTACTTGAAACTAAAGTAAACAAAAAAGATATTTTAGATAAATGTTTAGATCTCTACAAACAATCTTTAATTACAAATGAATAAAATAGGAATTGGAATTATAACTTGCGATAGACCCAAATATTTAACAGAGTTGTTAAATACACTTAACACTCAAGCTTCTAATATTAATGAGGTAATAATTGTTGATGATGGTGAGACTTCATCTGTTGAAAACATTAACAAAACAAATTGGAACGTTTACAAAACTACAGGTAAAATCGGTGTCGGTAAATCAAAAAATATTGCATTTGATTATCTTTTAAAAAAAGACTGTGAATATTTATTTTTATTAGAAGATGATATTATTATAAAAGATACAAATATTTTTCAAAAATATATAGAAGCATCTAATTTATCAGGTATACAGCATTTTAATTTTGCATTTCACGGTAATGATAACTATTTACCAAATGGAGCGCCCGCTATAAGACTAAAAGTAGAATATAGTAAAGATATAGCTGTCTGCTTCTACCCGAATGTATATGGTGCTTTTAGTTTTTACACTAAAAAGTGCTTAGAAACTGTTGGATTAATGGACCCGATATACTATAACGCTATGGAACACGTTGATCATACATTTTTTATAGCTCAGGCAGGCATGACATCACCATTTAGATGGTTTGCTGATATAGCTGATAGTAACAAGTATATTGAAGAATTAGATAAGAATCATTCTGGTAGTGAAATTAGACGAGATGAAAAATGGGCATCTAATTTTCAAAAAGCAGTAGCAATATTTGCAAATAAATCTAAAATTAATGTAACAGGTCCTACAGATGTCTTTTGGACTAAAGAACAAACTATTGATATTGTAAAACAAATAAGAAAGAAATATAGAAAAAAATGAATGAAGCACTTATACATAAAACATATAATATATTTTTAGATAATCTACCTCACTGTGATAATCTCACACAAGAACATCTTAAAGTAGTTTCCCGTGATGAAAAATAATATGGAAAAAGGTAAAATTGGTATAGGTATTGTAACATACAATTCAGAAGATTATTTTAAATCTCTTTATAAATCTATTCCACTTAATAAAATTAATGAATTAGTAGTTGTTAATGGTGGTGATCATTATAAAGAAGACTACAAGTGTCATTGGATTCAACATAGCGTTAATTGTTACCCTGCTATTTGTAGAAACGACGCTATTAATTTTTTAATGAATAGAGGCTGTGAACATATTTTTCTTATTGAAGATGATATGATTATTAAAGATTTTAGTATTTTTGAAAAATATATTAAAGCATCAGAAATTTCTGGATTGAAATATTTTTCCTATGTTAGTACTTCTTGGGAATCTGGAAAACCAGGTAGCAGAACCCCTAGACTCACTATAGAATATACACCAGAAATAAGTATTTCATTTTATAAAAATATGTGCAATGAATTTACGTATCATCATTATACAGCTTTTGAGAGTACTGGTCTGTATGACACACAATTTAGAGATCCATTTGATATTGATATGGCGTATAGAGAGTCTAAAGAAGGTCATGCAGCTCCCTTTTGGTGGTTTGCAGATGTAACAGGGTCAGATGTTTTGATTGAGAATAATCCCGTTGCCGTTAGTCGCTTACAATCTGCAAATCGCTCAGACGGTTCTAGAGAACAAAGAATTCAAGAACAATGGTCAAAATTTGTTGATAAACACGGACATCATGTAACACAAATCCCTGATTTGTCTAAAGATAAAACTCTTCAACAGCTTATTATGAGAAGTAAAAATTACGGAAAATGAAAATATCTATTGGTATAAACGGGTTTAAGAATTTAAGTCTTCTTAATAAGAGAGAGTTATTCTGTATTGAAAGCTTATTAAAGATAAAAAAAGACAATATTAATTTATATAATATTTGTTTTGAGAATGAAAATGTTAACTACGATGGTTTTACCACTCTCAATAATCTTAAAGTAAAATCAAACACTCTAATACATGAATATTTTCAACACGAAGGATTAACAAACGAATATAATGCTAGAAAAAACGAGATAGATAATAACAATAAAGCTTTACCATCTGTAAAAGAAATATTTGATGTACTAGCTAGTACAGACTGTGATTATTTTTTGTTTTTAAACAACGACATTATTGTTTCAAATAGACTCTTAAAAGAAATTGACGATTCTGAAGCTTACGTTATTAGCCGTATGCATATATATGATATTGAATCTTTAAACGAAACACCTAAAATTGAATCATATTCTGTACACGGTTTTGATGTGTTTCTTATAAAAAAAGATATTTGGTTACAAATAAGAAATAGTTTTGAAGATCTTATCTTAGGACGCTTTTATTGGGATACGTATTATGCAACAATGCTTGCTACCCTCGTTAAAACGAAATTTATTAATAAACTACCCCCTGTATGTTTTCATATAGAACATAACAGCACATCAAGTCAAGATACAATTGAAAATTATTATAATGAAGATGTGTTTAAGCGTAATACTTTAATTGGTCAACTATGGTTTAGTTATGTACAGCAAGTATTAATGAAGCGACCTACAGTAAACAACTGTAAGTGGTATCAACCTTTTTCTAATGAAATCGAACTAGAACAAAAATGTTTTAATCCGTTTCCTGAGACAACGATAACTTTTAATAATAGTTTTACAAGGTATAAGGATGTACCTAACGACGGGTACGATATTTTTATACCCGTCGCACCAAAAGATGAATGTAAGATACCTTATTTACTCGAAAGCATTTACAAGTATCAGACATTTAATAAAATATACATTGTATCTCCAAACAAGATAGAATCATTTAAAGACAGTAAAGTTAATTTTTACTTAGATAAAGATATATTACCTAATATAAATAGAAATAGTTTTTCATATAGACCGAACTGGATGTACCAGCAAATGTTAAAACTTTTTCAAAATATAACTGAAAAAGATTATTATCTAGTCCTAGATAGTGATACTGTTTTATTAAAATCATTAGCGACATTTGATAAAAATCAACCAATTTGGCATTACGGTTGGAAACAAAATCATTTTCCTTATTTTTTATATCTTAAAAAAATTTTTAATATATCTAAAGCGTTAGATCATACAGGCATTGGAGATATTGGTTTTTTTAATAAAACTATTATTAATTCGTTTTTAAGTTATTGTAGTTGCTCTTCTTCAGAAGAATTAATTAATAAAATACAAAGTAATATGAATTTACTATATCATTTTTCTGAATATGAAATGTATTGTAATTTTACAAAAACATATTACCCTAATTTATACCAGTACAAACAAATAAAACAGTATAACACTGGTAAAGATTCTAACATCGGTCAAACATGGAATGATAGTGAAATTATCAAAACTATTAACAATGCAAAACAAACAGACTCTGATTTACTTTTAATGCATACTTGGAATTAATATGAATAAAAAAATTATTTTAAATTTAGATGTATGGGGAGGTTTAGGAGATAATTTACAAATGTCTACTATACCAAGACGTTTTTTTGAAAAATTTGGCTACAAAGGAGTTTATATTTCTAATAGTATTCCTTGGCGTAATAACGAAATAAAAAACCTCGTTTGGGATAAAAATCCCTATATAGCTGGTTTTACCAATAAAAAAGGTATTAATATCGCTGATAACAATCTTATTAGATACGACGGCTCTACTCATTGGATAGCTCTCATGGAAAAAATATTTAAATTTGAAGCACCGTACGGGAAAATACCTGAACTGTATTATGATTTTAATAAAGAAGATATCTTTAATGTTAAAAATAAGATAATTGTTGACATTACCTGTAGTAACGAAAATAATACAATGGATAAAATTTATCATCGTCAAAATATGAAAAAATATTTTGACAGTTTTAAAGAGCAATTAACAGTTGTTAAATTTAATAATTTAAAAAACGATAAAACATTTACAGATTATACTAAAGAAATTATTAACAAACCGGTAGAGTATATTGAAATAAACAATATTAATGAATACTGTGAAATAATACGTAACTGTAAAAAATATATTTGCTCTCTTTCAGGAAATCATTGTCTAGCTGCAGCTATAAGAAATAATTTAACTTGTTTTATACCTGAAATATATTATAATATGAAATATTTTGTCTTTGAAGGTGACTTTGAGTACATAAAAATTTAATAAAATGAAAGCTATATACGTACATATTGATTATAAAAAATTACCTTACGGTCACGAATTTACCCCTGTTCAGTGGGTATTTGAACAGATTCCTTCTTACGCTCAAGTCAGCATAAATCAAACTAAAAAGTATTTAAACACAGAGCCAATTATTTTATCTAATGATTATATTGATAATCATATGAAAGAAGAGTCAATTGAATTTTATAGAAAGTGTAAGGAGTATTTTACCTATCTTGTTTGGTGTCCTTTTTGGTATACTTCTCTTTTTAGATTATTTGTACTTTATACATATTGTAAGAAAAACAATATAGATAAGTTTATTCACCTTGAATACGACAATCTTATATATTCTGATTTTAAACATTTAGACTGTTTATCACCGTCAATTTACTTTACTCGAGTTGGATATCAGCAAAGCTCAGCAGGGTTTGTTTATTGCAATAGTTTAGAACATTTTACAAAATTTAATAAATGCTTAGATCAGTTATTAAGAAAAGGGCATAGTTATGTTATACAGGCAACTAAATATCCGCATTTATCGGAAATGCAATTAATTGATATTATCTACAATTACAAACCAGGTACGATAGATTATTTACCAATTCTACCATTTAAGCCAGGAAATGATAATTTTGATAACTTAGGTACATTATTTGATGGAGCATCTTACGGTCAATACGTAGGAGGTACAAATCACAACCACCCGCCAGGATATGCTGAAAGAGCTCACTATATTGGGGACGCTATAATTGATAAAAAGATAGAAGTTGTTTTTGATAAAAAACCTTATACGATTTATAACGGAATAAAAATACCTATTTGTAATTTACATATACATTCTAAGAAATTACATTTATATGTTTAAAATATGTTAAGGCTCTTACAAATAGAAGGTACACGTCTTGGAAATCATATATTTCAAAATGTTGGATTAGCTTTATTAGCTAAAAAATACGATTATAAAGTACATGAATATTATAGTGTAGAAGAATGTAAAACTCTTAATTTTAATTTTTACTCTGGTACAAAAATAAATAAAACGTTTATTCATTATAAAGATGAACATCTTATACCCTTATTACAATATAATGGGGATTTAAATCACGGTATTTTATATGAAGGTTTTTTTCAAAATTTAGATTTTATAAAATTATATAAACAAGATATTAAGTATTTATTTAAATTAGATAAACATGAAAATAATGATTTGTTTATTCATATAAGATTAGATGATGCAACACGCTTTAACCCTGGCATAGAGTATTATCGGAAATGTATATCAAAATTAACATACGATAAAATTTATATAGCTAGTGACTCACCAAATAGTGATTTTATTCAAACACTTATAAAAGAGTATAATATGAATCTTTATGAAGATTCAGCAATTAACACGATTAATTTTGGCAGGAAATGTAATAATATTATTATTAGTAATGGTACATTTAGCTGGTGGATAGCATTTTTAAGTAATGCTAAAAACATTTTTTATCCTACCAAACATTGTACAAGCTTTCACCCCTTTATATATTTACCAGAATGGAACGGAATATAGTCATTTATCAGCCCTGGGGCGGTTTAGGGGATAATTTAGCGCATTCTATTATACCGGAGTTATGCTTTCAAAATAATATAAAATGTTATCTATCTAAACAGAATGCCTGTAGAAACAACGATATTAATAACTTTGTATGGGAATTAAACCCGTATATTGAAAAAGAAAAGATAGATTTTACAGACTTAACGTGGTTAGATAGATGTAAACAATTTGAAAATACGTCTGTTAACCACATACAAGTTTTACAAAAAGTATACGGGTTTAATACTGTTTATGAATATCCTAAAATTTATTATACACCAAAGTATATAGAAGAATATAAAGATAAAATTTTAATTAATTTTACAACACATAGTATTCAACACGAATATGATCTTCAAAAGATCAAAAACGCCGTAACAAGTCTTGGTATTAAAAAACAAGATATAATTTATATTACTCATACTAAAGTAGATTATAGTAAAGATTTTTGTAAAAATGAAAATATACCTACAATAGATATTAATGATTTAAAAACATTTTCAGATGCTATAGCTTCTGCTAAACAGTTTATTGCACTATTTTCAGGTCAATCAGTTTTAGCATCAACAATAAAACATCAAACAGGTAGTGATGTTAAAATAGATATTATTACTCCTACAAAATACTTACCGCATAAAAGCTACACCTATACATTTTCTAATACAAATTACATTGAAATAATTTGATTTTTTGTTACATTATAATATAATACGTAATATATGATAGATAATTATGAAACAGATGAATGTGGTATTATTCATCAACAAAATTTTAATGTTATTACCTATGATGTAGATTATATTAAAAATAGTTATTATAAGTATCCTAAAACTCTAAGTATGGGGTACCTTAGACTTGGATACTTAATAGGCAGTATAGGACATATACCTACATCTATTTTAGATGTAGGGTACGGGTCAGGTGATTTTTTAAAAGTGTGTAAAGAAATTATACCCGAGTGTTACGGATATGATATCACTACACTTCCTCCACCTGAAGGTACTAAACAAGTAACATCCTTAATAGACAGACACTATGATGTTGTTTCATTTTTTGATGTATTAGAACATTTTGAAGATATTTACGAAATATGTAGTATTAAATGTAATTACGTTTATATAAGTTTACCTTGGTGTCACTATCATTCAGACGAATGGTTTTCTAACTGGAAGCATAGAAAACCAAATGAACATTTACACCACTTTAATGATAAGTCTTTAATATCTTTTTTTAAAAAGATAGGTTTTAGTTGTTTAAATTTTTCTGAAATAGAAGATACTATACGTAAAGGAGAAAATAAAAATATACTTACAGCGGTGTTTAAAAAACAATAAATTATTATGAATAAAAATATATTTAAATATAACAACAATCTTTATCCTTCTTATATTAAGAAAGGAAATGCATGCTCGTTTATACTACCTCTTGCACAACATTTTTGTACTGGAGAAGGAATAGATATTGGCGGTTTTAATAAGTGGACATTACCTGGTGCTAAGCCGATTAATATTGTTATTGACGATGAATATGATGCATTTAATTTACCTAAAAGAAAATACGACTATATTTTTAGTAGTCACACTCTCGAACATTTAGCAGATTATGTTGGAGCTTTAGAATATTGAAAAAAGCATCTTAAAAAAGGTGGTGTTTTATTTTTATACTTACCACACCCTGACATGGAATACTGGAACTCACAAAACAATAGAAAACATTATCATTTATTTTACCCGTCTCATATTAAAGATGTTTTACATAAATTAAAATATAAAGATATTATTCATAGCGAAAGAGATTTGTATTGGGCTTTTTCAGTTGTAGCTTTTAATTAAAAAATGAATATTATTTCAGGTGAAGAGTTTCAAAGTTTAACTGAAGTAAGTTTTTTTAGTGAAAATAACTGCATTATTGATGATCAAATTAAAAATAAACAACAAAACCTCTTACGTATAGCAGATACATCAGTAGAAATAATTAAACAATTTAAAACGATTTTTGTTTATTCTCATTTTGTTCATGACTTTATGAACAAATTTTTACCATACTTACAAAAAGGTACTATTATTGTTACACATAATTCTGACCATGATATTAACGAACAACATTTAAAATATCTTGAATCTACAAATATTAAAAAATGGTTTTGTCAAAACAGATATATAAATCATCCTAAACTATATTCATTACCAATAGGTATTGCTAACGGTCAATGGCCTCATGGCAATCAACAGCTTATTAACAATATTCGTAGTGAAAATAATATTAAAAATAATTTAGTGTTTAAAAATTTTGATTCAGGTACAAATTTTTCTAAGCAATTTTCTAAGCGCAGTATATGCGATCAAGTTACAAGAAAAAACGGTATTCTTATGCGGAGTAAAAAGCCTAATAATGAATATTGGAGAGACATATCTAAGAGTTATTTTACAATTTGTCCACACGGAAATGGAGTAGATAGTCATCGAATTTGGGAATGTCTATATCTACAGTCTGTTCCTATTGTTGAAGATCATGAATGTTTTAGTCAATTTAAACATTTACCTATTATTTTTACAAAAGACTGGAATAAAATTACAATTGAATATTTAAATAGACAGTTATTACACTGTAGTAAAATTAACTGGAATATAAAAGAATTATATACACAAAATTGGAAACTTGTTTAGTTGATTCTTAACATATTTTTATTATACTAAACTAGTGCGGTTAATTAATTTTAAAACATTAACAATTAAGAATTTTCTTTCTGTAGGTAATACACCCGCTGTAGTTAATTTTCAGCCTGGTGTAAACGTAATTACTGGTATTAATTACGATAAAGAAGATTCAAAAAACGGTGTAGGTAAATCTACTATTATAGACGCCTTATATTTTGCTTTGTTTGGAACAACAATTAGAGAAATTAATAAAGATCTTATTACAAACTCTTTTACTAAAAAAATTTGTGAAGTTAAATTAGAATTACAAATTATTAACAACGGTAATACAAATACATATCAAATTGTTAGAACACTATCTCCTACTAAGTGTTTTTTATCTAAAAATGGTGTAGATATAACACACTCTACAATGGCGAAAACAAATGAGTTTATACAAAAACTTTTACGCTCTACAGGAAAAATATTTCAAAATTCCGTTATAATGACAATTAATAACACTGTACCGTTTATGGCACAGAGTAAAATTGATAAACGCAAATTTATTGAAAGCGTTTTAAATCTTGAAGCGTTCTCTGATATGCTCTCTCTAACAAGAGATGAATATAACAATCTTAAAAAAGATTATGAAATTATATATTCAAAAAATGAAGTTATAGAAAAAAATTATAACACTAATAAGCAGCAATTAGATCAATTTGAAGAGAATAAAAATAGTAGAATACAGACAATTGCAGATAAAATTGCTCTTAATATAGTAAAAATAGATAGTTTAAAAGAACAAATAGTTGTGCTACCTAAAAACGTAGACGACCTTTTAATTAAAAAAATAGATATTCTTAACAACGAACTTAATGATATTCAAGATAATCGTAGAGATGCTGATAATACATTAACAACAATACGTACTAACATTAGTATGCTTGAAAAACAGCTTAAAGATCTTGAAAATGTTGGATCGAGCTGTACAACATGTAAGCGACCTTTTCCAGAAGACGACATTAAACATAAGGAACAAAATAAAAAAGAAATTAATGATCAGCTAAGTTTACTCTTACAGGATAGACAAACTGCTATTAATATTGTTGATTCATTTAAAGATAAAGAAACAAATAAAAAATTAGAAATAAAAACTTTTGAATCTAAGAAAGAAGGTCTTAACAAAATTAAAACTAATAATATTAATTTACAAACAAAAATTACCTTACTAACTGATAATAACGATGAATCTTTAAAAGAACAGCAAAGTATAGCTTACGAAACAAATTTTATTTTAGAACAAAGTGTCTCTGAGCTCGAAAATGAATGCAATATTAATAAGGCTGAGATAAACAATTTAGATCATCAACTTTCCGTTCTTGAATGTGTAAAGTTTGTAGTTTCAGAAGAAGGAGTAAAATCTTATATTGTTAAAAAAATATTACAGATTCTTAATTCTCGTCTTGGTTATTATCTTGAAGCTTTGCACGCTAATTGTCTTTGTCAATTTAATGAATATTTTGATGAAACAATCACTGATGAAAAAGGCGAAGAAAAGTCATATTTTAATTTTTCAGGTGGAGAACGTAAGCGTATAGATTTAGCATGCTTATTTGCGTTTTTAGATATTAGAAGAATGCAGGGAGACGTACACTTTAGTACCATATTTTATGATGAATTACTCGATTCTTCTTTAGATGATAAAGGTGTTGAGTTAGTATTAAGAATACTACGGGAAAGAACAGAAAAATATAACGAAAATTGTTATATTATTACTCATCGTGGTACAGCAATAACTGCTAAAGTTGACAATACAATTTTCCTGGAAAAAAAGAATAATTTTACTTATATATTATAAACCCTATGCAATTATCATTTTTAACTAATCACTCCGGTATAGCACATAACATGGGTGCACCATTAGGACTACCACCAGGGCTACCTAATACGTGTCAAGTCTTGCCATTACCTCCAAACACCGAATTACCTCCTCCTGAAATACCGGGACAAGGTTTACCAAGAGCCATTAACTATTTAGCTGACTATGGCGGCTGTAGCTGGTATCGCTGTATGGCTCCAAACATGATGCTTAATCTCTATAATAAAGCCGTTATTTCCGAGCTTACTACAATGGTATTAGATCCAAGGTTTTATCAAGGCATCTCTGCTGTAAAAATTCAACGTCAAGCTACACCTATTCAGAGAGAATTTGTTAAGATGCTTAAAGAAATTTCTAAGCAAGTTGGTTTTAGACTTATTTACGAAATTGATGATATTGTCTTTCGTGAAGATATACCTGATTTTAATCGCAATAAAGACGCTTTTACATCAGATGAAATTCGCGGTAGCATATTAGATATTATGGGTATGTGTGATGAAATTACTGTTACATGTGATTTCATGCGTGATTACTTTATTGATAAAACTGGTAATAAAAATACTACAGTTATACCTAATTACCTTTCCAGAGGGTGGTTTGATCGTTTTTACAATCTCAATAGTCTTATCAAGAATTACGATAAAAATAAAAAGAAGCCAGTTATATCAATCTTTGCCTCCGGTACACATGTCGATGTTACTAACAGAACTGGTCAACGAGATGATTTTTCTGCTATAGTCGATGCTGTTATTAAAACACGTACTATGTTTAAGTGGCAGTTTTACGGTTGCTACCCACTCCCACTTAAACCACTTATTGACGCTGGTCAAATTGTATATAAAGAGTGGGCACAGCTTCCAGACTTTCCTAGCGTAATGGCTAACTCAGGTACACAGCTTTGTTTTGCTGCTCTTGAAGACAATAATTTTAATCGTGCTAAGAGTAATATTAAACTTATTGAGTCAGGTGCAATTGGATTACCCTGTATTTGTCCTGATATGGTTACGTATAAAGACGCCACTCTTAAATACAAGACCGGAGATGAGTTTATCGATCAAATCAAATATGCTCTTAAGGATCAAGATAGATATACAAAACTTTGCAAGCGTTCTAGAGAGCATGCAGAGAGGTTTTGGCTCGAAGATGAAAGAAATCTCAATAAACATCTCGAAGCTTACACTACACCGTTTGGTTCACCAGATAGAAAATATCTTAAAGAGTGTAATTTATAATTTGCTTGATAAACAATTACCAGTATATAGAATATAGGTGTGTATAGAAACGCTTACTATAATTCTAGAGAAGGTGTGGTACACCTCCGTACTTGGACGGAAGAGGGAGATAGAATAGATACAGATTTTCCGTTTACTCCTTATCTATATACAGAAAAAGATGGAGCTGCTGATGCTATATCTATTTTTAAAACACCCTTAAAGAAGTATTATTTTAAAAATTCTTTTGATCGTAATAGATTTGTTACTGATACAAAAACAAACCGACTCTTCGGTAACCTACCCGTTGATCAACAATTCCTTATTGATTCTTTTAAAGAAGAAGTACATAAAGAAGAGTTTAGTAAGTTTCCGTTAAAAGTATATTTTATTGATATTGAAACTTACTCACCTAATGAGTTTCCAGTTCCTACTAAAGCTAAAGACCCTGTAACATTAATCACTATACTTGATACTATTACAGGTAAGATTCATACCTGGGGATTAAAGAAAGATTACAAACCTACATTGAGCAATGTTACATATTATAAATGTAAAGATGAATGTGAGTTATTTGAAAAGTTTATAGATTTTTGGAAAAAGGACCCTCCAGATATTCTTACAGGGTGGAATACTGAACATTTTGATATCCCGTATATTATTAACCGTGCTAAAAAATTACTTGGTGAAGAATTTATTCGTCAATTATCCCCGGTAAGAGAAATTAACTATAGAGAAAATTTTCAAAAATTTGGTAAAGACATTGGACGTTGGTATATATCCGGTGTTAGTTGTCTTGATTATATGGAAATTTACAAAACATATTCAAAAGGTGATAGAGAGTCCTACTCTTTAAATTACATTGCTGAATATGAACTTAATGAAGGTAAATTAGCAATTAACGCAACAAATTTGTCTACACTAGCTGATACAGACTGGGATAATTTTGTTGATTATAATATTCAGGATGTTGATCTTCTTCGTAAACTTGAAGATAAATTAAATTATCTTAAAATTATTCGTTTACTTGCATACAAAGGCTGTACAAACTTTGAAAGAGCTTTAGGTAAAGTATCAATCGTAACAGGTGCGATGTCACTACAAGCCTTAAAACAAGGATATATTATTCCTACGTTTAAGAATGATGTAACGAGAGAAGCTTTAGAAGGCGGATACGTGAGAGAACCTGTTAGAGGCCTCAAAGAATCGATTGTAAGCTTTGACGTTAATTCTCTATACCCAAACACAATTATAACTCTTAATATCTCTCCAGAAACAAAATTAGGAAAGATTGTTACAGGAGATCTAGAAGTAGATAATGAGTTAGAAATAAAGCTCGCTAATGGTAAGCTTTCAACAATCAGTACAGATAAGTTTCGAAAATTTATAAAAGAAGAAAAGATAGCCGTATCTAAAGCAGGTGTATTATATTCACAAAAATTTAAAGGTGTTTGTCCTAACTTAATTAATAGTATCTACGATGAACGTGTGTATGCACGTAATCGAATGATAGAGCTCAAAAAATCTAAGAAAAAAGATAAAGATACAATTGATTCAATTCAATATTTTGATACACTACAATACACACTAAAAATTCTTCTTAATTCCATTTACGGTACATTTGCTAATAAACATTCAGCGTTTATGGATATTGATAACGCTTCATCTATTACTTTAACGGGACAAGCAGTAGCTAAGGCTGGAGGCAATATTATTGATCAATACGCAAAAGATATTTTCAATGTTAATGAAACATTAATCTTAAGCGGTGATACTGATTCTTTATATATAACCATACAGCCTATTTTAGATAAGCTTGGCATTAATTTAGCTAAAGAATGTATCATAGTACCTGAAGTACATACTATTGTAGATTCTATTGATAAACATCTAAGTATTAAAATTCTCGAATGGGCAAAAGAAGAATTAAATTCTATCGACCCACGATTTGTCTTCAAGCGCGAAGCTATAGCTGATGTAGGTTCTTTTTTACAAAAGAAACGTTACATCCTTCGTATTCTTGATGAAGAAGGTGTTACTACAAATAAATTTAAATATGTCGGAGTAGAGCTTGCTAGATCTACAACTCCAAAAGAAGTTAAAGCTATTATTCAAAAAACAATTGAAACAGCATTTCTTACAAAAGATGTAAAAAAGACAAATGAAATCTATAGAGAGGCTTATGATCTTTTTAGAAATTTAAGTATATCAGAAGCTTCGTTTAGAAGATCTGTTAAAGAGCCAGAAAAATATGCTGAAGGAGCTTCTTTAAACAAATTTAATAAAGGTACCCCGGGCCATGTTAAAGCCGCTCTTGCTTATAATTTACTTTTAGAAAAATTTAATTTACAGAATAAATACGAATTAATCAGACCAGGTCAAAAAGTTAAGTATTTTTATGCTAGTAAAAACCCTTACGGTTTAGAAGCAGTAGCGTTTATTACTGAGTATCCAAAAGAATTTAGTGAAATAAAAATTGATTATGATAAAATGTTTGAAAAAATTGTAGCACCACCAATAGAGAGTGTTTACGAAGCTATTGGATGGTATTTACCAATTATAGGTAAAGAAGTTCAAACAGATTTATTTGAATTATTTTCTTGAACTCTTATTTCTTTAATAAAAAGTTTAATAATTTCAGCTCCTTTAAATTTTAAAAAACGCTCTGATTTTATTTTGAAATGTTTTAAAGCTTTGTCTATACAATCGCTTTTTGTAGTGGAGGCTGTATTCCAAATATATATCGGGCCCACTTTTATTACATGAACCATTCTTTTATAAACAAAATACTTGATATTATCTGCATTTGACATTATTATTGTACAATATTTATGCTTATAAGTCACGAAACACCTATCAGTCTTCTAGAAACATCTAGAGGTTATAACGATTATGATTATTGTTTAGTACACTTATTACCTGAACAACCAGAATATCTTAAATTTTATAAGGAATCTGTTGATATGGGTAGACATGTATTGCTTGATAATAGTATTTTTGAACTTGGAACTTCCTACAACCCTAAAGAGTTTGCTTTTTGGGTTAAAGAGCTTTGTCCAACCGAGTATATTATACCTGATGTATTAGAAAGTGCTGAAGGCACTATTGAAAGTTTTAAAAAGTTTAGTAGTGACTATTCTCTTCCAGGTAGAAAGATTGGTGTGGTTCAAGGTAAGACATATAAGGAAATTGCTGATTGTTACAACTATATTGCACCTCGTGTCGATAAAATAGCTATATCTTTTGATTATTCGTTTTATCTTAATGAATGGAATACACGGGATGATTATATGAAGGATACTGATCCACTACCTATTTGGGCTCAAGGACTTGAGTTAAATAAGTGGGTACGGTATACCCTTGGTAGAGCAGCATTATTATACCGTCTTTATAATGATAAGATATTACTACCTAATAAAAAGCATCACCTTTTAGGTTGTGCAACTCCTTGGGAGTTTATACTCTATAATAATGCACCCTTTAAGAAAGATATTACAACAATTGATACATCTAACCCTATTGTAGCAGCTATTCTTTATAAAAAGTACAATCCTGTTTACGGTTTACATGAAAAATGGTCAGTAAAGCTTGTTGATTATATCGGAGCTAATATAACCCGTGAACAGCTCGAATTAGCTTTTTATAATACATCGCTCTTTAGAAAGTTCTGTTCATGAAAAAATGGATAGCGTTTTTTAGTCAGACAGGATCAGAAATTTATAGAGTTTCTAAAAAACTCAATAAAGTACCAGATCTTATTATTACTAATAAACAGGATTTAACGGGTATTAATTCATCTCTTTTAGAAGAGTACGGGTCAGTAATATTTCAGATTAATAAAAACCCTTCAGCTGGAGAATATTTACATTTTATTTCTGATAATTCTCTTGTAACACTTCACGGTTGGTTAAGAATTATTCCACCTATTGTTTGTGAACGTCATGAAATATATAATCTTCACCCTGCTAATCTTATACATAATCCAGAATTAAAAGGTAAGGACCCTCAAAAGATGGCTTATGAACAAAAACTTGTTTTTTCAGGTAATACAATTCATCGTTGTATAGCAGAACTTGATGCTGGGGAAATATTTGAACATAGTTATATTTCTATTGAAGGATTAACTTTAGATAAAACTATTAAAACATTACATGATGATGCTACGAATTTATGGTTTACTTTTTTGAATAAGCATTTAATATATAGTGCATGAAGATAGCTATTTCAGGAGCTCATAGTCAAGGTAAAACTACTCTTGTAAAGTATTTACAAGATATAAATGTACTTACTGATTTTAAGTTTAAAACTTCTTTAACAAGAGGTATGCAGAAAGCGGGGTATAATATTAATGAAGACGGTGATGAAGTAACTCAGCTTGCAATTATGACTAAACATCTTCAACGTCTTAACGAAAAAGGTGATAGGATTTACGACCGTTGTGCTTTAGATGGTTATGCTTATTCAATGGCTTTAATAAAAGATCTTAAAGTGTTAGATATTATTAGAGATTTGTTTTTGGTAATGATTGATAGATACGATATCATTTTCTATGTTGAGCCGGAATTACCTCTTATAGAGGATGGTCAACGAACGGTTAATAAAGATTTTTTCGATAGTGTAGTGCAATCTTTTGATTGTATTATTAAATCATATGCAATACCTGTTGTAAGGCTTAGTGGCTCTGTTGAAGAACGTGCTAGACAATTCTTTGTAGCTTTACAAGATAAAGAGGTAGAAATACACAACAACGATTTTTACGAATTATGAGTACAACTAACATGAATGACATTGCATCGAAGTCTTTAGGATCTTCGGCTTCGTATGCAGTATACACCGATACGTTTGATCCATCATTGCTTAACCCAATGCCTCGTTCTCTTGCACGAGACGATTGGAATATTAAAGCAGATAGTTTTGTTGGGTACGATACCTGGCATTGTCACGAAGCTACATTCCTTCTTAATAGTGGAGTACCAGTAGCAGGTACCCTCAAGTATGTTTATTCATGCGATTCAGAGTTCATGGTAGAGTCAAAGTCTGCTAAGCTTTACTGTAATTCATTTGATATGTGTAAGATGGGAGAAACATACGCTCAAGCTATTGACAATTATGAGAATCAGATTCGTACAGATCTTGAGAACGTTCTTAAGACACCTGTTTCAGTTAAATTTTTCCGCTCCGGAGCTGATACTAGCGCCGCTGATCCTGTTTACGGTTATGTAGATCTTACTGATAAGATTCATTTTAGTACAGAAATTACAGATTACGCTTCAAAGGAAGAGCATCTTAAATTCTACTCTCTTACAGACGGTGAAGAGATTGTTGAGTGTAAGTATTTTACAAACGCTTTGAGATCGCGTTGCAGACATACAAAGCAGAAAGATACAGGTACGGCCTATATTCGCATTGTAACGAAGGGTTGTGAAGTTAACCCTGTTTCACTCTTCAAGCAAGTTGTTTCTTTGAGAGAAGTAAATGAGTTTCATGAATTTTGTGCTGAAAAGCTTTATACAAGCATTATGGGTCATCCAGCTGTAATTGACTGTGCTGTAACTCTTCTTTACGCTCGTCGTGGATCTCTTGATATTAATCCTACAAGAGCCAGTAGAGTAGAGCTTCTACCATCTGCTCTTATTAACCATACCCTTTATACAAAAAAAGCAATGGGTCAGTAAATTAACCCTAGCACAAACTATAAATCTATAATAATATATTAACGATATGAGCGAAACCACAAACACAATAGCAGTATTCTTCGACTCTGTAGGACGTACAATCCTTGGAGAACGCATTGATGCTGATACATCAGATAAGGTTCTTACCATTAAGAACCCAGCCGTAGTACACATTATGCCTAATCAGCAGACTGGTCAACTATCGTTACAGATTCTTCCTCTGTTCTTCAGAGAGTTTCTTGCCGATAAGACTGAGCCTACTGTTTGGAAGTATAATCGTGAGCTTATTACCGAATGTAAAGATGTTGCATTTGATTTTAAGCTTCAGGCTCAGTACCAGCAAATCTTTAACCCTAGCCCGATTATCACACCGACTAATCCGGGTGTAGCTCCTGCTGGAGCTGGTGATGTTGTTCGTCTTTTTGACGAAGAATAATTTGCTTTAATAGAAGCAGCATCTAATATTTCGGTATGGCTAAAAACGAACTCTCTTATTTAAAAGACATTTTTAAATCAGTCGACGACTTAAACCCCGACTCCGCAGTATTAGATGCTGCTACTCTATCAACTGCTGACGACTGGATTGATACCGGTTCGTATGCATTAAACGCTATTATCTCAGGATCCATGTATAAGGGAATTCCAGGAGGCCGTATTACAGGTTTTGCTGGACCTTCGATGGCTGGTAAGACTCTTATTATGAATAAGGTTATGGCTAATGCTCAAAAGAAAGGCTATATACCTGTAATTTGGGATTCTGAGGTAGCTGTTGATAAGAAAAGTGCTGAAGGAGCTGGCATGGATACATCTCGTGTTAAGTACTACCCTGTTGAGACGATTGAAGATTGCCGTAATCAAATGAGTGCATTTCTCGATAACGTTATTAAGGCGAATAATCCTGATCTTAAGTTTATCGTAGCAATTGACTCTCTTGGAAATCTTGCAAGTGCTAAGGAAATTAAAGATGCTACAGCTGGTAAAGATTCAGCAGATGTAGGACAAAGAGCAAAAGCTATTAAATCGATGATGCGTACACTTACCTATAAAGCTGCTAAAGCAAAGGTACCAATTTTATTTAGTAATCACATTTATGAAGGAATGGAAATGTTCCCTACTCTTGTTAAAACTCAGAGTGGTGGCAAGGGACCGATTTATCTTGCTTCGGTTCTTGTACAACTTAGTACGAAGAACGAAAAAGCTAGTGACAACCCTAATGAACAATCTGTGGCTATTGCTCATAATATTTCAGGTGTAACGCTTGGCGCTATGACAGTGAAAAACCGTTTTGTACCATCTTATCTTAAGACTGAACTTTATTTAAACTTTAAAACAGGTCTTGATAAACATGCTGGTCTTTTTGAAATTGCAGAAGCGTTCGGTGTTATTGAAAAACCTGGACGTACAGTAATGTATAAAGGTGAAAGTCTTGGTTATAGAAAAGATCTTGAAAAAGATCCTAAATTCTGGGAAAAGATTATGCCTGAATTAGAAAAAGTTTTACAAGAAAAACTTTGCTATGGCACTAGTTCTACAGTAGATATTGAAGAAGAAGTCGATAATATCGAATAATGTCTAATCCAGAACCTGGTAAGCTTGATCTCGATTATTACGAGAACATTATTCTTTTTAACTCTCTTTTAAGTCAGGAGTATTTAGCAACAATTATAGAACATGCTGATCCCGCTTATTTCAATGATAAGAGTATCCAGACTGTGTTTAAAACAATTGCATTTTTCTTTTCTGAGAGAGGTACCGTACCAACAGCAACTGAAATTAAGTCAAGATTAACTTCTGAAGAGGAACGAAAAGCGTTTAACGATATTGCTAACCGGTTTAAAGAAATTGATACGAAGTTTAATAAAGAAGAGTTACTTAGTAATACAGAGAGGTTTCTTAAAGAAAGATGTTTATATAAAACTATTTTAGAAACTGCTGAAAAGTATGCTCAAGGTAAAGCAGACCCCGCTGATGCACTTAAAGAGTTTGAAAAGGCTTATACTATTAATCTTACTGAAAATTCCGGTCATTGGTATTTTGAGGATGTAGATAACCATATTAAAGAACTCACTACTATATATAACCCTATTCCAACAGGTTGGAAATTTTTAGATGAAAAATTAGAAGGTGGGTTGTTTCCTAAAACACTCACCTGTCTTGTTGGTCAGGTAAATATCGGTAAGAGTATTTTTTTAGGTAATATTGCTACTAATTTTGTTTTAAAAAATAAAAACGTACTTCTTATTTCTTTAGAAATGTCAGAGTATATGTATGCAAAAAGGATTAGTGCACAGATGACACAAATACCTCACAATCAACTTAAAGTCTTTACAGATGAACTTAAACAACAAGTTAAGCATATTGAAAAGCAAATCGATAGTAAGCTTATTATTAAAGAATATCCCCCAAAGACAGTTACCGTAAGACATATTGATGCTTATATTACTAAGCTTGGCCATAAAGGTTTCAAACCTGAAGTTGTAGTTATTGACTATATTAACCTTCTTAAATCTTCTACAAAGAATTTAAACTCTTACGAAACTGTAAAAGAAATAGCTGAGCAACTTCGAGCTCTATCTTTTAAATATAATATTCCGTTTGTTACAGCTTCTCAACTTAATCGTGGTTCCTTTAATACATCATCACCTGGTATGGAAGGTATATCTGAGAGTATTGGATTAGCAGCAACTTGTGACGTTATTTGTTCGCTATGGCAAGAAGAAGAAGATAAAGAGCTCGGTATTATTAACCTCGGTATGCAAAAGAATCGATTTGGCGCTAACTATGGTAGTTGTGCGTTCAAAGTAAAATATGAAACGCTAACTCTTAATGAAGTTAATCCTGATCATTTTAGTACTGAAACACCACAACAAGCTATTGCAGATGCTCAAAATACTTTAGATAAACTTTCCATTACAGAAACTTGATTAATATACATAAATGCAGTAAATAATCTGCATACATGTTTAACGAAAAAGTATTAGATGATTTTTTATCAAAAAACGACCCTTTAAAACAAATATGTACAAAGGAATATATACAAGGTGTGTTTAAATTTGGTTCTTTATTATCAATTTTACATAATAAAAAAATAAACCCGTCAACTGTTTTTGTTACAATATTAGAAAATAAAGAAATTAGAGACTTATTTGTCGAAGTTACTCACTCTGATAATGCAAAAGATGCCTTACTTGGCCTCTTGCAACTTTACCCGCCGCTATTAAAATCAAAGAATACAAAACGATTATTCAAGAAATCAATAACGAGTAAAAAGTGACTGAAACAGAAAAAAGAATATACAATAAACATTTAGCAATATCTCGCTCTTTACGCAATAAACCTTTTAAACTTAAAGGAGATTTTACTGATTTTGAAAATAATCCAAAATACGTGTCGTTAAAAAGACTATCCGTATTTTTCAGCAGATATCCTAATATAGATATAGATACATATTTTATAGCTCCGTATAAAATATATAAAGACGTAGACCATTTTGATTTAAATTACTTTGCTTCACCGAGAGCTATAAAAACTTACACAATTTACAAACAACAACAAGAAATGCTATCTCCCGATAAACAAATATCTGATGTAAAGAACTCATTATTTTTTATTGTAAAATTTTGTATTACGAATAAAGTACAACTTCATGATTATCCTAGTTTTAAGTTTACCGGTATGTCTCCTGAATGGGTATATCATTTAAAAAATAAAAAAATAAATCCATACTCTCTTATGGAGTTTACAGGTATTTTTCCTTATATAAATGAGATGCCTTTTGATGAAAGAGAATTACTATTAGGTAATTTTGGTAAAACATACCCCGACTTTAAATCTCGTTATAATAGTTCTAACGAACTTAAATCATTTTTAAGTAAAGCATTTATAACATTAAAACTTTTTATAGATAAGAGCTTGAATTCTTCAAACTCGTATGTATAATACAAACAAATAAACAACCAAACAAACTCATTATGACATTAACAAAAAATATATTCGCAGAAATTAAAGCTTCACTCTCTAATAAGAATGATAATTCTTATAAAGATATTATGAAGTTCGAATCTGGTAAGACATACACCGTTCGTCTTGTACCGAACATCACTGAACCTAAGAAGACAATCTATAACTACAAGCATCACTCTTGGAAGAGTCATTCTAATGGACAGTTTTTTACATCTCTTTGCCCTTCTACTTACGGTGAGAATTGCCCTATTGATTCATATGTTATGAAAACATATAATAACGGTACTGATGAAGAGAAGAAGAAGCTCGGTGATATTTCACGTAAGGAAAGCTGGATGGTTAATGCTTACGTTATCTCAGATCCTACTAATCCTGAGAACGAAGGCAAGGTTAAGGTTATTCGTTACGGTAAGGAGCTCGCTAAGATTATTCAAAGTGCTATTGACGGTGATGATGCTTCTGAGTTTGGTGCTGAGAAAGTATTTGATGTAGCTAATGGTAGCACTCTTCGTATTAAGTGTGAGCCCCGTACTGGTAATGCTGGTAATCGGTTATCAGTGACTTACTCCTCATCTAAGTTTTTGTCTACCTCTAAACTTGAACTTAATGATAATCAACTTCGTGCAATTTACGAAGGTGTACATGATCTTGAAAAGTTTAATAAAGCTAAGACATCTGCCGAGCTTCAACGTGGACTCGATCAACATTTCTTCTGTATTGAAGATGTAACAACCGAAGAGGCTGTTGACGAAGATACTGTACCGGAACCTGTAAAGCAAGTATCTACAAAGAAGGACCCTATTAATGAAATTTTTCAGGGCGTAGATGAAGCTAAGGTCCCTGCTGAAGATGATACTGATGCCAAGCTTAAGGAGTTACTTGCCGGTCTTTAATTTTAATTTATAATAATTTTATGCCAAGAATAAAAACTAACGCCGATATTCCCGATATTCAGAATACTATAGACGGGTTTCCTAAGAAGTACATTCCAAAAGTAGGTACTCGTGATGCAACACTTCCCGTTAAAATTATTCGTAAAGACGGTACTACTAATGAAGGCTCAGGTAAGTTTTCAATGTATACTGACCTTACTTCTGAGAATAAAGGTACGAACATGAGTCGTTATCGTATTCTTATTGAAGAAGTAGTAAAGAAAGACGGTTATTATGTTCATGAGGTTATTAAGGATCTTCTTCACGAGTGTAAGGCTAGATTAAAATCTGATAATGCCTATGTTAAGATTAAGTTTGATTATTTCCTTAAGCGTAAGGCACCTGTCTCCGGTATTGAGTCTCACATGGATTATCGCGGTAATATGGAGGGACGTCTTATTGACGGTAAGGAGAGACTCTATCTTACAGTTCACGTTATGTACGCTTCTCTTTGCCCGTGCTCTAAAGAGATTAGTGATTACGGAGCTCATAATCAACGCTCAGTAGCTGACGTTACTGTTGAGATTGATGAATCAAAGGGTATTATGTGGATTGAAGATATTATTGATATTGTTGAAAATGCTTCTTCTGCTCCTATTATTAACGCTCTTAAGCGTGTTGATGAAGCTTATCAAACTGAGCTTATGTACGAGAACCCGGTCTTTGTTGAAGATATGGTTCGTAAGATAGCAGTTGAGCTTGATAAGGAGCTCGATAACCGTATTAAGGATTATTCTGTAGTAGTTAATCACTTTGAGTCAATTCATACTGCAGTTGCAGTTGCTGTTATTAACGCTGGTCGCGAATTAAAGTAATATGGCTGTATCAGAAGAACAACTTGCAGCAGCCATAATGGCTAAAATAACCGGTAATACTCTTAAAAAAGTAGACGAAAGTACACTTGTACCGGTTGGTATGGGTCCTGCTAATAAAGTAGACCCTATGAAGTTTGTTTCTTCTAATAACAACGTTATTATTACTCAGCAACAACAAAAAGAAATTGAAGAGCGTAATAGAGAAGCTGAAAGGTTGTACCCTTTACCTTCTCAGCCTTTAACACCACCATTACCTTCTCTTCCTAGTGTTACCTCTGCACCTGTACTGCAGCAAGAATACGATCCTCAATTATTTTTACCCTTAACGTATGATATACCTGTAGCTAAAGCAGCTACTACTGAATTAATTGATACGCTTAAATCAGTTAATAATAACCTTAGTAAGCTTGCAAATTTATTTGAAGAGTGGCTAACACGCTAAACATTAATAAAGAAAGCTTTGTACAAAAGTTTTTACAGCCAATTAGTAAAATAGCTGATAATATATCATTAATACCTAATGATAATGAGTTGTATGCTGTATGTTCATCTCAAGACGGTAGTATTGTTTTACTTGCTACTCTTAAACATAATAGTTTATTAGATAACATTGTAAAAATTAATTTACCAGATGTTAAAAAATTTGTTAGGTTATTAGATTGTGTTGATGATAATGACGTAGTTATATCTTTAGAAAATAATCATTTAAAGTATAATACTGTTAATTTTAAATTTAACTATTATTTGCTTGAAGATAGTTATATGCAAAGATGTCCAATAAACCCTGATAAAATTAAATTATTAAAATACGATTCGGAGTTTATATTATCTAATATTAAGTTTAATGAAATATTAAAAGGTAGTTCTATAGCTACTGATTCTGATAAACTTTATTTTTTTACTAAAAATGATGAAGTATATGCTGAATTAAATGACTATAATCGTCAAAATATTAACAATATTACATATCTTGTGACAGATAAGTTCAGTGGTGAACCGATTAAAAATGCGTTACCTTTAAATCTTGAAAACGTAAGAATGTTAGCTGGTCTTCGAACTGAAAATATTACTGTAAAAATTAATAATTCCTTAAAGGTTACATTATTTGAAATAGAAGATAAGCATGTTTCTATAAAATTTATTATATCCGCTCTTGTAAAATAACAAATACGAGATAAATCTTTATATATGTCTAACAAATTAACAACCTTAGGTTATACAGTTAAGAGATTACGTGATAGTGGTTACTATACACATAAAATATTTACAGAGTATAATGATTCTGATCCTCGAGCTTGGACAATTGTAATTGACCCGGGTGTATCGTCTATTTTTTGTACGTGTGTTGTTAATGATCCGTATATTGGGGAATCGTATTTTGAATTATTTGATGGTGGTCAATTTATACCGGGACGTCTTAAAATTAAAACTTCTTCTTATGAAGTTTTAATTGAGCATCTTGTTAAGTACGGTATTAATAATAAAGCTTCAGGTTATAATAGTTGATATATATCTACATCTGTAGATGAATAAATAATATATATATATGGCTACCGGTGATCAAGATAAAAAAAAGGCAGCCTCTAAAAAAATATCAAAAAAAATAAAAACAAACACACTTAATTTAAGTGGTGTTGATATTGATGATACTTTTAAAAAGGTAGTAGAGTCAAATTTGTTAATTGAAGATGTAATTAAACAAGCATTTCTTAGATTTTATGACACTGCTTCTATAAAACATTCTAAGGTTAAAGATCTCGAACAACTTGATCATTTAACTGAAGAGTATCTTCAATCATATATGATTCTTGGTTACGATCTAAACGGAGAAAAAGTTTCTATTATACACGCTATTAATCCACACGATAGAGACGCATTAGTAGAACATTTAAGAACAACTCTTTTAAATTTTATTGGTGACCGATAAATAAGGTTACTTCATGAACGATGAGATATTAGAGAAACCCATTGACGATAATCAATTTTATCGTGGTGATAAAAACATCCCTAAAGAGGATGCTCAATTTGAATGGACCCCGAAAATGGTTCGGGAAATTAAAAAATGCAAAGAGAGTATTATTCATTTTGCTGAGAGTCATTTTTATATTGTAGAAGCCGATCGAGGTAAACAAAAAATAGAACTTTATAAAGCACAAAAGCGCGCTCTCAAGAGTCTTGCTGATAATCGATTTGTCTGTGTACTAGCCTCTCGTCAAGTAGGTAAGACAACTATTACTACTATATACGCTCTTTGGAATACATGTTTTTTTGATGATAAGCGTGTTATTATTGTAGCTAATAAAGAATCAACAGCTATTAATATTTTTAAAAAAATACGTTTAGCTTATGAAATGTTACCAAACTATCTTAAACCTGGTGTTAAAGAATATGGTAAAACAGGTTGTACGTTTGCAAATGGATCTAGTATAGGTATTAGTACTACTACGTCGACAGCAGCAAGAGGTGATACTGCAAATATTCTCTGTATTGACGAAGCTGCGTTTATCGATCAAAACTTTATGGAAGAATTTTGGAAATCAGTTATTCCTATTATTTCATCAGGTAAGACAACAAAAATTTTTATGGTTAGTACCCCTAACGGTACTAATAATAAATTTTACGAGATATATTCAGGAGCTGAAAAAGAAGTTAACGGGTGGCATGCCGAAAGAATTGATTGGTGGGATGTACCAGGTAGAGGTGAAAAATGGCGTAAGCAAATGGCATCTGCGTTAGGCTCTGATGAAGCATTTCAACAAGAGTTTGGAAATACATTTCTTGATCCGGGTAATTCAGCTGTTGGTGCTTCTGTTATTGAAAGATTTAAAGAAAAAAAGAAACCAATAATATGGACTTGTGATGAAGGACATTATAAAGTTTTTGAAGCACCGGATCCATCTAAATTATATGTAATAGGCGTCGATGTAGGTGAAGGTATTGGTAGAGCAGCAACAGTATCTCAAGTACTAGATATAACCGATTTAAAAGAAATAAAAGAAGTAGCGGTATACGGTACTAATATTATTGAACCGTATCATTACGCTAATAATTTAGTTAATCTCGCCTGTCAATGGGGTAACCCACCACTACTAGTCGAGAGAAATAATTGCGGTGCACAAATTATCGATACCCTATTTCATAAACACTTTTATGAAAAAATAGTTAGTTGCTCAAAACTTGCTAACACCGGCTCTTTTTCTAATACAAGACATTTAGGTATATTAAGTCATAACAATCTGAGGTTTGCTGGAGTTGCTAATATGCGTTACTGGATTAACTTTTTACAGGTTGTTCATATTAATGATATGGATACGATTAAAGAGCTTGAAACGTTTATTAGATACCCAAACGGAACGTATAGAAAAAAGAATGATAACTTCTATGATGATAGAGTTATGTCCCTTGTTTGGGGATTATTTGCGCTTGAACCTGAAATATGCGAACAATATTTTCAAGTAGATGAGTATGATGAGCAAAATAAACCATTAAAAATTTCTAGCTTAGATTACAATGAAATTGATCCTAAGCTTTATGTATTAAAAGATTTAAGTACAGGTATATCAACAAATATAGGAGGAGAGATAAAAGAAAAATACGAACCTTTATTATCTGAAGCAGAATATAATAAAGCAATGGACAATTCTGACTACTGGGATCTAATAAATAATGGTTGGATGAACATTCACAATTAATGACAACTAACCCTACTCAACAGTCTATTCTTAATAGAGCAAGTGACGATAAATTTTTACTTGTTTTAAATTTACCTAAATACTTAAAACAACAATCTCTAACAGATAATTCAATTGATATTGAGCCGTTACAATTAAGTGTACATGGCACTATTGTACCCGCTATACAAGTACCACCTGTTGAATTACGTTTTGGAGGTCAATCACATCATGTATCTAGCTACAGCCGCCCAAGTTATCCTCCTCTTGATATTAATTTTATGGTTGATAATAATTTTAAGAATTATTGGCTGTTATGGAAATGGTTATCTATAATGAATGACCCGTTAGGTAGTTATTACGCAGGTACGCCTACTAATGCTCAAAGTGACATATCTTCAGGTGTAAATACAGAGTATCAAACTGATTTTTCTATTTTTGGTTTAGATGAATATAATAATCAAGTGATAGAATTTATCTATCATAACGCATTTATAACTAACTTAGGAGCAATTAATTACGAGTATAGAAATAATAATTTTATTGAATCAACAGCACAGTTTCAATTTAGTCAACTTGAAATAAATTTATTATAACTTAAAAAAATAATCTACTAGAGCATAAATAATAATACACATATGGCACTTACAATACAATCTCCAGGAGTACAGATCATCGAAACAGATTTGTCTCAGACAATAGCAATACCAGGAGGTACATCCGTTTTAGTACCTGGTTTTGCAGCTCAAGGTCCAACCGACGAAATTTTACAGATTACATCAATTTCTGAATTTGAACAAATTTTCGGTCTACCTGCTTCTCCAGCAGAACGTTATTTTTACTACTCTAGCGCCGCTGTTCTTAATTCTAACGGTAATCTTTTAGCAACACGTCTTCCTTACGGTTCTGGAGCTGGGGCCGGGTTTGCTCCTCAATATAGCGGTCTTTTCTATCCTGCTGCTTCTGCAGGAACAGCTGTATATTATACATCATCAACTCCTATAACAGGGGGTGTTTTACAGCTCTCTGCTAATACAACAGCGCAAGCATTTTTAGCTTTTGAAACTTTAAGTTCTGTTAATATTAATACAGCTGTATTAAGTTCCTACTCTACAACTACTATAGGAGGAAGTTCATTATGGACATTCGCATACGTTAATCAAACTTTCTTAAGTGCTTCTAATTCACAGATTGTTTTCGGTGCTCCTACTCACGTTACCTTTAGTGAAGACGTTTATAATAACCTACTTCATAATAACTTTGTATGGAAGACAACTTTACCTACTTATACAGGCTCTACACCAACGTTTAGCTTTACTCCTAATACAGGATCCGTATTTACAATAGTAAATGGTGTTAATACACTTGAAGGTGGTTTAGTTATACTAAATCAAGCACAAACTACTATTGATGAAGCTTTTCAAGGTTATTACGTTAATATTTCTGACAATAGCGGTTTTGGTCTCAACGTACCATTTACTCAAGCAAATGCAATTATTAGCTTATCAGGTAATGACTTATATAGTCAGCTTCCTACATCAAATCTTTCATTCGCTCTTACCGGAGCAGCTGGAACATTCGGTTCACTCTCTGAACAAATTGAGTCTATACCAAACTTTAGTTTTGGTAATCCGTTCTATAACGATTCGCTTGTTGTTACAGTATTCAAGCTTCGTAATTCTTCATATCAACCTAACGTCTTAACAAATGCTCTAGCAGAAGCCTTCGTTGGTTCTTTAGACTCAACAAAGAAAGATATTGCTCGTGTTGGTGGTATACCTAAGACAGCCTATATTGGTGATATTCTTAATAATAACTCTTCTAATATTAATGTTAATATTAATCCTGTAATATCAAGAGCTAATTACCATACAAGCAACGGTTCACCAAATCCAACTACTAACGTAAGAGTAGCTGCTAATGCTCTATATCCATTAGGTATTTATTCCCCTACTTACGATCAAGTTAATGCCAATACAATTGGAGACGTTAATGCAAAACTTAATAGAGTTTTAACATTAATTGATTCACCTGATAAATCAAAGTTAGATCTCGTACTTGATGCAGGTCTTTCAACAATATTTGCTAATACATCTGGTGGCTCGATCGCTACATTTAATGATCAGCTAGTAGCTGATACAGCATCATTAAGCTCACAACCGACTTCCAGCACTATTCAGTACTGGCAAACAATCTTTAATACATTCAATAACTTCGTACAGAATACACGTAAGGATTGTATGTATATTGCTGACCCGCTTAGACAAATATTTGTTAACGGGACTAATCTTAAAACACTTGAAGTAAGAACTAATAATTTTACACAAAATATTTACACTCCATTACAGCAGCTATTTACTGGTATTGATACTAACTATTCAGCTACTTATGCTAACTGGGTTAAAGTTTACGATAGCTTCAGTGATAATTTTGCATGGGTACCTGCTTCCGGTTACGTAGCTGGTATTTACGCTAATAATGACACACTCACTCAACCTTGGATTGCTCCAGCAGGACTTAACCGCGGTATAATTAGAAACATTGTTGATATTGGATTTAATCCAAATCAAAAACAGCGTGATTATCTTTATACCCTATCGATGAACCCGATTTGCCTGTTCCCTGGAGATGGATATGTAGTATTCGGTCAAAAGACATTACAAGCTAAACCATCTGCTTTTGATAGAGTTAATGTTCGTCGCTTATTCTTAACACTTGAGCGCGCCGTACAAAGAGCCGTTAAATACTTTGTATTCGAACCTAACACTACATTCACACGTACAAGATTAGTTAATACAATTAAGCCAATCTTTTCATTAGCTCAAAATACTGAAGGGTTATATGATTACAAGATCGTTTGCGATACTCGTAATAATACACCTGACACTATTGATCGTAATCAGCTTAACGTTGATATCTACATTAAACCAACCCGCGCAGCAGAGTTTATCTTAGTAAACTTCATAGCTACACGAACAAGTCAAGATTTCAACGAATTAATCTAACAACAATAAAATAAAATTATGTCACAAAATATATCAGACTTCTACACATCAGTAAAGAGTAACGACTTTGCACGTCAATTTCAATTTCGAGTACAGCAATTAGCTAATATTTCTTTTACAGAAACTAATTTAGTTTATCTTGAAACTGCTAATTTACCCGGACGAACAATTGCTAATATACCTGTACCTTTTATGGGATTACAGTTCAACGTACCTGGTACAGCTAGTTACCCTGGATCTGACGCTTGGGCCGTAACATTTCGTTGCGATCAAAGCTACAATATACGTACAGCTCTTGAAGATGCTACTATTGCAACATTTGATGACAGCTCCTCAACCGGTAATTACAATATTGCCAGAACACCTAGTAATATTATTCTCGACTTACTTGATAAAGGTATGGATACAGTTCGTCAGTATACTCTCTACGGTGCTTACGTACAGTCAATTGGAGATATAGCTTATAATATCGGAGATAACGGTTCAATTGTAACAGTACCTACTACTCTTGCTTATCAATACTGGAGAGTTACCGGCGGTGCTCAGGGTGCTACTGCAGCATTATATGCTGATTAATTCTAATTAACAGCAATAAATAATATTGCTGTATGGAATTTACTCAACAAATACCGTTTTTTTTAGAAAATTTTTTAAGTAAACCAGCCAGTGCGTTACCGAAAGGTGCGCAGTGGCTTTTACTTTTTAGTAGTGATAGTGATAGTAATGGTTCGCCGAGTTATTCAGAAGTTTTACCAGTTCAAGCTATAAAAAAAGGTATTAGTTACGAACCTGAAAGTTGGGATATAGATAAAGCAATAGAAATAACACTTCAAAGCGATTATCAGGATATTAAAGGTTGTCTATTTGTACAAGCTGTACAAATACCTGGTGAATCAAACGTTGTTAACCCCGAAGGTATACAGCAAAACGGTTTTATACGATCTCAAATTGGTGGAGGTAGAGATGCATACAGTGGTATGCAAATAGTATTTTTAGAAACTAATATAAGTTTTGTTGATAATGTTATTAGACCTTGGGTTATTGCTACATCTCATCTAGGTATGATTGCACGAAAAGGAGCTGATAATTACCGCTGTAGAATTACAGCATATAAATTGGGGCTTTTAGGTAATAACGAACCTCCAACAGTTGTACAAAAATATACTTTTTACGGTGCTTGCCCGATATCTATTGAAGGAGAAGAATATAACTACTCACCAGCAAGTAGTCCTATAAATCGTTCAACAACTTTTACATATCATTATTATAGCTTAGAGTCTGTAAAAAGTTTAAATAATAACAAATTACCTAATTCAACAATAAGTATTAGTACTACAACACCTGAAATAAATCAACCTACAATAGTACCAAGTACTATAACACCTGAAATAAATCAACCTACAATAGTACCAAGTACTATAACACCTGAAATAAATCAACCTACAATAGCACCAAGTCCTCCAATACCTGAAAACTCTGCACCGTTTATAGCACCAAGTACTATAACACCTGAAATAAATCAACCTACAATAGCACCAAGTCCTCCAATACCTGAAAACTCTGCACCGTCTATAGCACCAAGTCTTCCAATACCTGAAAACTCTGCACCGTTTATAGCACCAAGTCTTCCAATACCTGAAAACTCTGCACCGTTTATAGCACCAAGTACTACAACACCTGAAATAAATCAACCTACAATAGTACCAAGTCTTCCAATACCTGAAGATCCTACACCACTTATAGCACCGAACCTTCCAATACCTGAAGATCCTGCATTGATTATAGCACCGAACCTTCCAATACCTGAAGATCCTACACCACTTATAGTACCAAGTCTTCCAATACCTGAAGATCCTACACCACTTATAGTACCAAGTCTTCCAATACCTGAAGATCCTACACCACTTATAGTACCAAG
>Ga0209188_1000253_pt1 | contig 57919 bp, 56 predicted proteins | sample C_130625_EF_Meta_FD_187307 | JGI IMG/M metagenome (GOLD analysis project Ga0209188, IMG submission 187307) | Freshwater microbial communities from Lake Croche, Canada to study carbon cycling - C_130625_EF_MetaG (SPAdes) (version 2) | ecosystem: Environmental > Aquatic > Freshwater > Lake...
ATATTTAATTTCAGTAACAATACTCCAAGGTCTTAAGGTTAGTTTACCCGTTGCCATAGCAGCAGGCAAAGTAGAGGATTGTGTACTAAAATAGCCTCCAAAAGGACAACCCAACCAACATTTATTTCTAAATTGACAACCAGGTCGACCCATATGTGGCACCGTAATATTTGCAGTACGTCCAATAATTAAATGACGCTCTCCTTTAAATTCTTTTTTTAATCTTTCCGCAACGTCTTTTTCCACACAGGTTAAATCCATAGGAGGTAAAAATTGACCATCAGGTAAAACAGCCAACCCATCGCGGTTACCAGAGATACCAGCAAATTTTTCTACATAATCATACCAAGGAGCAATATCCTTGTAACGTACTGGCCAATCCACACCAACACCTTCCTTTCCATTGGCTTCAAAATCTAAGTCAGACCAACGATAACTTTGACGACCCCACATTAAAGAACGGCCCCCTACATGATAACCTCTAAACCAGTCAAAACGTTTTGTCTCCGTATATGGACTTTCTTTATCAACGCACCAATAATCAAGGTTGGTTTCATTTAAAGGATAATCTCTTTTTAACACTGGATAATCTTTTATCATTTGCTGCGTTCTGCCTCCGCGGTGTGGATGATCCCATGCTTCTTTGTTTGCATTTACATAATCTTTGATATGCTCAATATTACGTCCTCGTTCAAGCATTAAAACTTTTAAACCTTTTTCGGTAAGTTCTTTCGCTGCCCAGCCCCCGCTGATACCTGATCCAACTACGATTGCATCATACTGTTGTCCTGCCATTTTTGTAAATTTTATTTGTGAATTGGAATTTTATTTAAAAAGTATTTCGTTTGTTTTTAATTGAAATTAATTATACATCGCAAATTTTTATGGCGGCTTTAAGGGAAGCAATTTTATCCGTATCCTTTGGCATAAATTCTTGCGCTACATAGCCAGTATAACCCGTTGCAACAATGGCACGCATAATGGCTGGGTAGTATAATTCTTGGCGTTCGTCAATTTCATGACGTCCCGGAACACCTGCGGTATGATAATGACCAAAATATTGATGATTGTTTTGAATGGAACGAATGATATCGCCTTCATCAATTTGCATATGATAAATATCAAACAATATTTTAAAATTGGGAGATCCTAAACGCTTACAAAGCTCTATACCCCATGCCGATTTATCACCCATGTAATCCTTATGATCAACACGAGAATTAAATAATTCAATTTGTATAGTTACCCCTAACTTTTCAGCTAAAGGCATTATTTGTTTTAACCCAGTAACACAGTTTTGTAACCCCGTTTCATCATCCATTCCATTGCGATTCCCCGCAAAACATATTAAGTTTTTATAGCCAGCTTCTGCAACTAATTTAATGCCTTCAGTATAATCTTTAATTAACCAATCATGGTTTTTTAAATCGTTCCAACCTTTGGTAAGGCTTGTCTCTCCTGCAGTGTAGCACATGGAAACATTCAATCCATATTTTTTTGCAATGGGCCATTCATTCGGCTTTAATAAATCAATAGCGCTAAATCCAATCTCATTAACCACTTTGCATAAATCTTCAAGTGGCATATCACTATAACACCATTTGCAAACGGAGTGATTGATATTCCCTTTTAAGTTCAACGATGCTGCTGAATTCATATCATTTGCCCACATGGCTTTAGGGATACTGACCCCCGCAAAGAGGGCTACTGAACCACCTAACACTTTTTTAAGAACCTTTCTTCTATTTTCATTAAAAGACATAGCAAGCATTTGTGCATGGAGAAATCTAGAATCGTTCAATAAATGTAATTTTTATTTGGGTTCTTTTAAAATAATTTTATGTAAAAATGAATGGTTTTGAAAAAATTAAGGGAAATTGCTATCCTGTACTTAAATGAGTTATACAATTGCTAAAATTGATTGTTAAGCTAAAAAATAAAAAATGAATAGAAAATTACGAATGGGCATGATTGGAGGAGGAAAAGATGCATTTATAGGTGCCATTCATCGTTTGGCAGCCAATATGGATGGACTGATTGAACTTTCTTGTGGTGCATTGAGTATTGACCCTGAAACTGCCATTGCTTCTGGTGAAGCTCTTTTTTTACCTGCTTCAAGAACCTATACAAATTATGAGGAAATGATATTGGCAGAAGCCGCATTACCCCCTGAAATTCGGATGGATTTTGTAACCATTGTAACACCGAATTTTGCACATTTTGCACCCGCCATGATGGCTTTAACACATGGGTTTCATGTAGTAATTGAGAAGCCAATAACTTTTTCATTAGAAGAAGCCAAACAATTAAAAGAGAAAGTAGAAGAAACCGGTTTGATCTTGTGTTTGACGCATACCTACTCAGGATATCCAATGGTAAAACAAGCAAAGGCAATGGTTGCAGACGGAAAATTAGGACAAATACGCAAAGTATGGGTTGAATATCCACAAGGCTGGTTGAGTAAATTATCTGAACGAGAAGGCAATGTTCAAGCAGCTTGGAGAACTGATCCCAAAAAATCAGGCAAAAGCGCAGTAATGGGTGATATTGGAACGCATGCGGCACACTTAGCTGAATATGTAACGGGGGCTAAAATAACTGCGATATGCGCCGAACTAAATACCTTAGTTGATGGTAGAATGATGGATGATGATGGCGCTGTACTGCTTCAGTTTGATAACGGATCAAAAGGAGTTTTAATGGCTTCTCAAGTTGCCGCTGGTGAAGAAAATGCATTGAAAATTAGAGTGTATGGTGAAAAGGGTGGAATTGAATGGTTCCAACACGAGCCCAATACATTACTCGTAAAATGGTTGGATCAACCTACTCAAATATATAGAGCAGGAAGTGCTCATTTATACAAAGCAGCTATTCACAATTGCCGAACACCTGCAGGTCACCCAGAAGGTTATCTGGAAGCATTTGCAAATATTTATCGAAATTTTGCATTAACATTGGGTTCCAGGCTATCAGGGACAACCCCAACCCCTGAAATGCTTGACTTCCCGGGCATAGAAGATGGCTTAAGAGGCATGGCATTTATTGAGAATGTAGTGGCTTCAGCTCAGTCGGATAAAAAATGGACTCCTCATACGATTTAATATAAAGTATATGACTACTGTTAAAGGACCTGGTATATTTTTAGCACAATTTATGAGCGACAAAGCTCCTTTCAATACCTTGGAGGGCATTTGTACTTGGGCAGCTGCATTGGGCTTTAAAGGGGTTCAAATTCCAAGCTGGGATGCCCGTTGTATTGATCTACAAAAAGCAGCAACAAGTAAAACCTACGCGGATGAAATAAAAGGAATTGTAGCATCGACAGGATTAACCATCACAGAATTATCTACGCATTTACAAGGACAGTTAATTGCTGTTCACCCCGCATATGATGCCCAATTTGATGGCTTTGCGCCCCCCGAAGTTCGTGGCAATGCAGCAGCAAGAACACAATGGGCCGAACAACAATTAATTTATGCAGCTAAAGCTTCACAAAATTTAGGATTGAATGCAACTGCTACTTTCAGCGGTGCCTTACTTTGGCATACGGTATATCCTTGGCCTCAGCGTCCCGCAGGCTTAGTAGAGACTGGATTTACTGAATTGGCTAAACGTTGGTTACCTATTTTAAATGAATATGATAAAGTAGGTGTTGATTTGTGTTATGAAATTCATCCTGGCGAAGACTTGCATGATGGCGTTACCTACGAGTTATTTTTAGAAAAAGTAAATCAGCATCCTCGGGCTTGTTTGTTGTATGACCCCTCGCATTTTGTTTTACAATGCATGGACTACCTAGGATATATCGACGCTTTTCATGACCGTATCAAAATGTTTCATGTGAAAGATGCTGAGTTTAATCCTACAGCAAAACAAGGTATTTATGGCGGCTACCAAAATTGGATTGATCGCGCTGGACGATTTAGATCCTTAGGAGATGGTCAAGTTGATTTTAAAAGTATCTTTAGTAAATTAGCAGCCTTCAACTACAATGGATGGGCTGTTATGGAATGGGAATGTTGTTTAAAGCATCCTGAGGTAGGGGCTGCAGAAGGGGCTTTATTCATCCAGCAAAATATCATTAAAGTTACCGAAAAGGCATTTGATGATTTTGCCAACACCGGATCAGATGAGGCATTTAACAAAAAAATATTAGGTATTCAATAATCAAAACATAAATTTAAATTCAACCTATGAAAAAGGCACTAGGAACCGTTGCAGCTGTGATAACATTGATGGCTTGTGGAGCGAATAAGCAACAAGATTCAAAAGGAACCGAAAATGGAACAACAACTACGAACAATTCATCCAATTCATTAGCTACCAATCCCGATTACCAAAAAGGATTAGCTTTGGTAGGTAAAAGTGACTGCTTAACTTGTCATAAAGTAAATGAAAAAAATATTGGACCTGCTTATAGTGATGTTGCAGCCAAATATGAAAATACAGCAGAAAATGTAAAAATGCTTGCTGGTAAAATTTTTAAAGGAGGGAGTGGTAATTGGGGTGCAATCCCTATGACGCCCCATCCAACCCTATCGCAAGAAGATGCGGAGGCAATGGCTAAATATGTTTTATTATTAAAAAAATAGGTCTCTAAAACAACGATTGCTTATGAAAAAAATGACACTTACCTTACTGGTTGTGCTTGTATTAACCCAAGTGAATGCACAAAAAACCTGGACTTCTTTGTTTGATGGTTATTCTACAAAAGGCTGGCATAGTTATGGAGAAAAAACAGCTGGCGACGCATGGAAAGTAAAAGATGGTATACTCAGTTTCGATCCAACAGCCATCAAAAATGGCAAAGGAGGAGGTGATTTAGTAACGAATGAAAGCTTTAGTCAATTTCATTTGGCATTAGAATGGAAGATATCCAAAAATGGAAATAGCGGTATCATTTTCTTTGTACAAGACGACCCAAATAAATATAAAAATACATGGCATACAGGTCCGGAAATGCAAATTTTGGACAATGAAGGACACCCTGATGCTAAAATTATTAGCCACCGTGCTGGCAATTTATATGATTTGATTGTAGGCAATGAAGGTCATGTAAAGCCTTATGGAGAATGGAACAAAGTGGATATTATTGTTGCTAAAAATGTATTGACATTAAAATTAAATGATTTTACAGTGGTGGAAACACATTTAGGAGATGACGCCTGGAAAGAATTAATTAGAAGATCAAAATTTGCAAAGGGTGAATCACCTGATTTTGGAAAAGTATTTTCTGGTCATATTGCTTTGCAAGACCATGGCAATGAAGTATCGTTTAGAAATATTCGTATCAAAAAATATTAATTTCCACTTTTCGTATTCAATAGTACCCTTGGAAAATACCCATGAAATGTATATGCGTCAGGCCCTCGTTCAAGCACAGAGGGCCTTTGATGTTGATGAAGTACCCGTTGGTGCTGTTCTCGTCATGCACGAAAAAGTTATTGCCAAAGCCCACAATCAGGTACAATTGCTTAAAGATGTAACGGCACATGCCGAAATTTTGGCAATCACCAGTGCATGTGAAATTTTACAAATGAAATATTTACCTGAAGCAACATTGTATGTAACCTTAGAACCTTGCTTAATGTGTGCCGGCGCCTTATACTGGAACAAAATTGGGCAGGTCGTGTTTGGAGCATATGATGAAAAAAATAGCTACCGGCGTATAACAGAAAAAAATCCATTCCACCCTGCTACTAGTTTGGTGGGTGGCATTTTGCAAGAAGAATGCGCATTACTAATGCAGTCATTTTTTAAAGCAAAACGATAGGTTCCATATTTTATTAAGAAAGGATTTTAGCACTTTTAATATAATTGAAAATATACCAATCTCTAGGCCTCCGCAGCAAGAACTGGAGTCGGCTACGAGATTGAATATTTTCAATTATTTACTTTCACTTTCCTTGGTTCAAATATTTAACTTCCTAATTCAGGAAAAAATAACTTTGTTTCGGTTAAATCAAGCGAAAGGGGTGTAATTTTGAAACTCATTCAAGAAACAATAAAATAAAAAATATGTCATTTACTTTACCAGCGTTACCTTACGCACACGAAGCTTTAGAACCCCATTTTGATACCTTGACCATGCAAATTCACCATGGGAAACATCACCAAGCATATGTAGACAATTTAAACAAAGCAATTGCCGGCACACCTAATGAAGACAAGAGCTTAGAAGAATTAGTAGCTATTGCAGGATCAATTAGCCCTGCAGTAAGAAACAACGGTGGTGGTCATTGGAACCATAGTTTTTTCTGGGCAAGTTTAGCACCAAATGCAGGGGGTGCACCAACTGGCGCTTTAGCCGATGCAATAAATGCTTCATTTGAAAGCTTTGATGCTTTCAAAGAAAAATTTGCAGCAGCGGGTATGACGCGTTTTGGAAGTGGATGGGCTTGGTTAATTGTAAAAGAAGGAAAATTAGAAGTAAGTTCTACTCCCAATCAAGACAATCCATTAATGGATGTTGCTGAGGTAAAAGGGACTCCATTGTTAGGAGCTGATGTATGGGAACATGCTTACTATTTAAAATATCAAAATAGAAGGGCAGATTATTTAGCTGCTTTTTGGAATGTGGTAAATTGGACTGTCATTGCGGAAAGATTTGCTGCTGCACAATAAATTAAGGAACTGGAAATTAAGGGACAGGATCATATCCATGCCCTCCTCCAGGATGACATTTACATAAACGTTTGGCCCCTAAAAAGCTTCCTTTGATGGGGCCAAATTTTTTTATCGCCTCCAAGGTATATTGAGAGCAAGTTGGAATGAATCTACACTTACTCCCTCCTAAATAGGGTGAAAGTGCATATTGGTAAAATTTAATGAGCCCCAAAAAAGGAAAAGAAATTATTTTTTTTAGCGTCTCCATTTATAATGTAGTGTGGTGCTTGTTAATAGATTTATGATTATTACTTAATTTTTCTGAAAGCCTGTTTAGTAATTGTTTTATTTTTTCTTGAATTTCTTTTTGGGTAAGAATAGTTACATCCGTGTACAAAAAAAATAAGTTCACTCTATGTCCCTTTAAAATTGTATTAGCAATAAATACAGGCTTCTCAAGTCGAAAGCCCTCACGCAATAATCTTTTAATCCTATTGCGTGCAACTGCTTTTTTAAATGTTCTGCTGGGTGCCCCTACGCCAACTTGAAGCAACCCTTTTTCTTTAATAATGGATATGTTGTTTGGTGGACTCGGCAACAATTCATTGAGGGATGAAACAGTCTCAATGGTATAAATTAATTTAACAGGAAATGCATTCATTGACTGGCCCTTAGCAAACAGAAACTGTGTTTGCTTCCTACTTTTTAGCTTGTCCTCTTTTTGGTATGTAAACAACTTAGTCAAATGAATCTTTTAATAAATAGACACTAAAAAAGTCCCCTCGAAAACGAGAGGACTTTAAAAATATCTATTTCTAGGGTTAAAGAATAATTTATTTTAATCCTTTTTCACTAGAAACAGTTAGTTTCTTACGTCCTTTCTTACGACGGCTAGCTAATACTTTACGTCCATTAGCTGATTCCATACGCTTGCGGAAACCATGTACTGATTTACGACGTCGTTTATGAGGTTGGAAGGTTCTTTTCATCTTGTTTGTTTTACTTGCTTAGTTCGCTAATATTGTTTCCACGTTTAATAGCAGTCACCATACCACTACCTGTGAAAGGACGGCAAAAATAGGGTATTTTTTGAAATGCTACGTTAATTCTGTGTGATTTGCTTCAATTTTTTGTCCAAAAAAGACGCTAGCCTGTTTATTAAAGGTATCAGCATTGTCTGTTGTGTAAAAATACAACCCAGCTTGCTGGCTACATTTACTAGCGAGCACTGGATGATTTATCAAATACCTTCCTAAACTTTCTGCAACAATTTGACCCTGTGAAATAAGTTGAACGGTATTCGGTAAATATGTCTTTATTTTTGTTTCTAATAAAGGGTAATGTGTACAAGCTAATAAAACCGTATCAATGTCTTTTGATTGACCAAATAAGTTGTCTAGTTCTTGTTTTACAAAATAGTCAGCGCCAGGATGATTGTATTCTCCATTTTCAATGAGTGGTACCCACATTGGACAGCCTTGTTGATAAACTTGTAAGGAAGGGAAAAATTTGGCTAATTCTATCCGATAACTATCACTTTGAACGGTTCCATAGGTTGCAAGAATACCTACCTTTCCAGCCTTTGAAAAATTGCCCAAAACTTCGGTGGTAGGTCTAATGACGCCCAATACTCTTTTTTCAGGGTCCATATGCGGTAAATCTAACTGTTGTATATTGCGCAGTGCCTTGGCAGAAGCTGTATTACATGCTAATATTACTAATGAACAGCCTTGGTTAAAAAACCATTTCACAGCTTCAAGGGTATATTGATAAACCGTTTCAAAGGACCTAGCCCCATAAGGAGAGCGGGCATTGTCCCCTAGATAGATATAATCATAGGTAGGTAACTGTTTTTTCAATTCCTTTAAAATAGTTAATCCTCCGTAACCACTATCAAATACGCCTATAGGTGCTGACATGTGTTGTAAACTTGTTGTAAAACTAAGCACCTCGTTGCATAACAACGAGGTGCACGTAAAATATATTAATAACTAAATTTATTTCTTTGCTGGAGCCTTAGGAGCACCGCCGGTTGCAACCCTGAAAGCTTCTTCAATTTCTTTAGGCAAAGGAAGCTTTAATTTCATAGCCACTCTAATCGCTAAATTATGTTCTAGTGGTGGTTGGAAATAAGCAGAAGTAACAGAAGCTTGATTCAATACCCAAGTGTACTTATTTTCATCAATTACTTGCTTCAAGGCGTCAAAAATCTTTTGTCTGTATGGCAATAACAATTGATCCTGCTTTTGTTGTTGCGCTTCTTGTTGGTATTGTTGCCAGTTAAAATATTTAACTTTTAATTTGTTTAACTCAGCAGTTGCCAATTCCAATGCTTTTGGTCTTTTTGCTAAATCGGCAGAATCTTTTCTGTAGATACTATCTTGTAATTGTAATTGCTTGATAGTGTATCTATATTCATCTTGTAGGGTATCTGCAACATATGATTGCATCAAAGAATCTACTTTTTGAATACCGGGAAACAATCCAAGTACACTTTGCTCATCAAAATAACCAATTTTAATAGGTGCTTGTGCAGAGGCACTATTTGTCAATGTTGCCATTGCGAACAAAATCGCTACAAATAAAAAACCTTTTTTCATACGATATTTTTTGTGTTTAAGTTTTAATTTATTCCAAGTTGTCTCAAAATTTCGTCACTTTTATCCAATTTTGGATCCGCAAATATAATGGTTATTCCTTCACTTTTATCTAAAATAAAATCATAAGACCTAGCCATTGCCATTTTTTGGACTGCATTGTACACTTTGTCTTGTATGGGCTTTACCAACTTTTGGCGTTCTTTGAATAAATCACCTTCATAGCCAAACCGTTTTTTTTGTAAATCCCTCAATTCTTTTTCTTTACTAAAAAGCTCATCTTCCCGCTTTTTTTTCAGTTCTTCGGAAAGCATAAATTGTTCTGACTCGTAGTTTTTATACATTTTGTCAAGGACCATTTGCTTCCCATCAATTTCAACCTGCCATTGATCACCCAATTGCTTTAACTTTTTATCCGCCTCTTTATATTCAGGAATTTTTTCTAAAATATATTTTGTATTGATGACTGCATATTTTGTTTGTGCACTGGCTTGCAATCCACCAATCAAGCTAAAAAGAACTAAAAAAAATAATTTATTCAATTTCATATGTTTCAGTTTATTTATTCTGGTTCATACCCTAACATAAAGGTAAATCTTCCGGCATCTTTTAATGCGTTTGTCCCATTTAATCTATCTATACCCACCCCATAATCAAACCCTAGTAATCCAAACATGGGCAAATAAAAACGCATTCCTATCCCTACTGAACGCCTCAATTCAAATGGATTGTAATCTTTCATTGTATACCATCCATTGGCCGCTTCGAAGAAACCTAAGGCATAAATGGTACTGCTTGCGGCCAAGCTTAAAGGATAACGAACTTCCACAGCATATTTGTTGAAAATAGTAAAGTGTTGAGTAGCTGTTTGCTGGTCGGGATTTACTTTGGGGTTGGAACTTTGGTAAACAGGATACCCTCTTTGGGCAATGATATCATACCCAAGTAAGGCAAACTGATTGCTTAATCCTGCATCACCTAATTGGAATCGCTCAAAAGGAGAAATGCTCAAATTTGTATTGTACCTTCCAACAAAACCATATTTCGCAGCAAATCGCAAAACAAATTGTTTGTTGTGATCCTCCCCAGCAGGTTTACCCAAAGGAATAAACCATTCTCCATTAAATCGCCATTTGTGGTATTCTAACAATTCAAATTTATTTTCCCCCGTGTTTAAATTAGGGTCAACCAAAGAGTAAGGCGGGGTTAATTGTGCGCTCAATAAGAAGGTTGAACCTGTTCTTGGGAAAAGAGGTTGATCCACTGAAGTCCTTTGCAATGCCAATTTTACATTGATATTGTTTACATTACCATTTCTAAAATTGGGTAAATTATAAGGATCAATAGGATAATTTTTAAGGGTATACCTTGTAAAGTTTAAGCCATAGCTAAAGGAAAAATAGTCGTCAGGCCAAGCCAATTGTTTGCCAAAGGAAACTGTTGCTCCTGTGGTTGAGATATATTGATTATCAGCTGCATTGATATTATATAACCCTGTAGTTTGGTCAATTGTTTGACCATATTTTGTGTTGAAAATACTAAGTGTTAATGAATTTCTTTTAACCCCTCCAAACCAAGGCTCGGTAAAGGAAGCATTAATAGATCTAAAGGCCTTACCATTACTTTGAACACGTACACTTAATTTTTGTCCATCTCCCATTGGTAAAGGATCCCAAGCTGATTTTTTAAATATGTTTTTTGATGAGAAATTATTAAAGGTTACCCCTAGCGTTCCGGTAAGTCCAATATAACCTCCCCATCCTGCGCTTAATTCTAATTGATCACTTGATTTTTCTTCAACACTGTAATTAATATCAACTGTCCCATCCTCTGGGTTGGGCACAGGTTCTGGTTTAATTTTTTCTTGGTCAAAAAAGTTTAACTGCGCTATTTCACGTTGAGAACGAATAAGGAGGGTACGACTAAATTTATCCCCAGGTATGGTTCTAATTTCTCTACGAATGACAAAATCCTTTGTTTTTTCATTTCCAGTAATCCGGACTGTTTTAATGGTAGCTTGCGGCCCTTCTCTTACCCTAATCTCATAATCAATGGTGTCGTTATAAACCGCTGTTTCAATGGGATCAACAGCAAAAAACAAATAGCCATCATCTTGGTACAATCCGCTAATATCTCCTCCTTCGGCCGTTTGCGTTTTCCCTAATTTATTGTAAAGCACTTCTCGATTGTAAGTAGCCCCTTTTTTAATGTTTAAAATGGTAGACAATAAAGAATCAGGATATTTTGAATTTCCTCTCCATGTAATGTTACCAAAGTAGTATTTATGGCCTTCCTTTAATTGCATGTCAATATTTAAATTACCGGCCGGATTATGGTAAACGGTATCTTTTTCGATAATAGCGTCTCTAAAACCTAATGAATTATAGTAGTTTAGTAAATTATCCTTACTCTCTTCAAATTTTTTAGGATCAAATTTTGAAGAAGTAAAAGTAATCCGGGCATATGGATTTACTATTTTTTTTGTTTTGGTATAAGTTAGGTAGCCATTCTCTTTGATATAATCCTTCAGGGTGTATGGATTGGTTTTTACAATCACAGGCTTGTCGTTAATAGGATACAAGGTTAACCTGGATTTTTCATGAATTTCTTTTAAACTTTTCTTTAATTTTCCCTCCTCTATTGAATTTCCCCCAAAATTGATATTGTTAATGCGCACTTTAGGTCCTTTTTCTACGACAAAGTCCAAAAGCAAATTATTTTTCCTAGTGGCATCTTTTCTTTCTTTGATGGTAACTTTTACATCCTGGAACCCTTTTTCAGCATAATATTTCTTAATCCCTTCAACGGCTGTAATTTTCATGTTTTCAGTTACGACTCTATTCGGCAATAACCCTGTTTTCCCAGAAAGTTCGTCATTGTCCGATTTTCGAATACCTATAAAATTGAACTTAGACAAACGAGGACGTTCCACTACATTTATCTCAATGTCTATGAAGTTATCCTTTACATCCGTTAAATAAACACTCACATCGCTAAAATAATTTTGATCCATTAACTTATGGATTATTTTAGCAAAATTATCACCCCCAGGAATCGTTACCTCATCTCCAACATTGATGGTAGATAAGGATAATAAGAGTGATTCATCAAAATTTTGGTTGCCAGCAACTTTGATATTTCTGATCTTATATTTGGATGGATTTTTTTGGTTGAAAATGCCCAATAATTTCACATTAATCTGGGATACTGAATCACTCGTAGGCGTAGCCTGTGAAAAACTATTATAAGCCATAAAGACAAATAATAAGGTGCCTATAATAAATTGAAGAAGTTTCTGCATCTGCTTTGGGCTAAACATTAAGGTTTTAAAAGAGTCGCAAATTACTCGTAATATTTCAAAGTCTTTGTTAAAAAACAAAATAAAACGTATAAATTTATTTTTAAGGTTATTCGATTTGATCACTTGTTTTGCCAAACCTGCGTTCTCTTGACTGGTATTCCAACAATGCCTCTACTAAATGAGCTTTGGTAAATTCAGGCCACCTTGTTTCTGTAAAATAAAGCTCTGCATACGCCAATTGGTACAATAAAAAATTGCTTATACGACATTCACCACTTGTTCGAATCATCAATGCGGGGTCGGGATAGCCTTTGGTAGACAATTGATCCGCAAAAATTGAATCGGTTATTGCATCGGCATTTATTGTACCTTTTTCAGCCATTTTTGCAAGTTTTTTAGCCGCTTCTACCAATTCCCATCTTCCACTGTAGCTAAGGGCAATAATTAAGGTTAATCCTGTATTTTGGGCAGTTAGTTCAGTTGCTTTTCTGAGGGCCTCTTTTGCTTCTTCTGGCAACATAGTATGATTGCCAATAAAAGACAATTTTATATTGTTTTTATGTAAATCGGGTACTTCTTTGGCAATGGTATCCACAAATAAACTCATCAATCCAGTCACTTCAGCTGCAGGTCTTTCCCAATTTTCTGTGCTAAAAGCATATAAGGTTAAGAATTCAATCCCAAAGGAAGCAGCTGCTTCCACAACCCGTCTTACACTTATTACACCATGATAATGACCATATAATCGATCCTGCCCTTGCTCCTTTGCCCATCTCCCATTTCCATCCATGATAATGGCAATGTGTTTGGGCAGCTTATTCATGTCTAAATTTTCCATAAGATAAAATTAAGAAAATAGCCTGTTTATTTACGTTTCAGGAAGCCAAAAAGCCCTTTTGAACCCTTGGTACTTGATTGTTGCCTTTTGGTGAATAAACTAAATTTTTTGCTTGATTTTGGTTTGTCAGGCCCATAAATTGATAATAAATTGTATGAAATACCCAGTTTGGTACTAAAGTATTGGTCATTACCTGAAAAGCTCGCTTGAAAGTCATATAATAAATCGGCCGAACGTTTATGTGCATTGTCTGTAAAAAAATCGATTTTATCAGAATCGGTAAAGCGATAGGTAACCTCTCCGAAAATATTCCAAGGCCCTGTTACATTATATTTAAATCCTAAATTAATAGGATATGTAATGGTTCTTTGGGTTTTTGGGGTATCTAAATTTGTGGCACTAGCTATTGATTTCCATGCTCCTACGCCAAATCCCAAATAGGGGGTAAATGAATAAGCCTTATTCCCATTGATGAATTTTAAGAAGTAAAATTCACCCATCAAGCTTAGGTCATGTGCCTTTCGTGTAAAATACAATCCCCTTTTGAATTCGTATAAGTTATGAGATTGTGCATCATTGGCACCTATAGAAATGTACTCGTAATTAAGTCTCAGACCAATATAGTCATTTAATTGTTTTTTATAAAAAATGCCAAGATTGGGTTTATAAAAAAGTACATCAGTTGCAATATCACCCCTATAAAATGAAGCCCCTCCCATAATCCCAATTTCTCCTTTATTTTCCACTAAAGAAATGTGTTGCGCATGCAATGAAAGGACAAACAACAAACTTGATATTAAAAATAAAAGTTGAATTTTACGCATGCATTAGTTTCTTTTATCCAACCCCCATGTAAGTTTAGTTCTTAAAGTTGAAAGGTAACTATTTTCATTGAGTCGAATAAAGTGAATGGAAAAGTTTTCTTTTTTGACTGCCAATTGTATGTTTTTTGGAACAATTTCTTTTCTTGCATCCAATGCACATATCAAGGTTTCAGTTCGACCCTCTATTTCAAATGAAATAACCGAGCTGTCAGGAACGACAATTGACCGAACATTTAAATTATGTGGGGCAACGGGGGTAATCACAAAACTTGCGGAATCAGGAAAAAGAATGGGTCCATTGCAGCTCATGTTGTAGCCCGTGGAACCTGTGGGTGTGGCAACAATTAATCCATCTGCCCAATAAGAATTTAAGAACTCTCCATTCAAATAAGTATGAATCTTGATCATGGGGGAAGTATCTCTTTTATGTATTGCAAACTCATTCAAACCATAGGGTGTCGTATCAAAAATGGGTAAATTTGCATCCAAATGAATCAATGATCGCTTTTCAATCACATAGGTCCTGTTCACCAATGCTTCAACCATTATACTTAATTCGTCCTTGGAGATAGAAGCCAAAAAGCCCAATCGGCCATAATTAATACCTAATATGGGAATTTTTGTGTCTCCAACCAAGGTAACAGCATCTAGTACAGTCCCATCGCCCCCGACACTAATGATACAATCAATTGTATTCAATAATTCAGCACTAACACTATAGGAAATTAAGGCAGGTTTGTTGGGCGGATTTTCCAAAGAAAACTTTGTTAATAAATCTTCAAAAACATAAATGGTAACGTCATACCTATTCAGTTCATAGAACAATGCTTTTAAAGATTGTTCTAAATCCAAATCAACCCCTCTACTGTAAATAGCGACTTTCATTTGTTATCTTAAAAATTAATGCCTCCATGCAAATATACCCCTTTGTCCCCCAATTGATTCACACTGTAATCAATTTTTATAACTAAATCATAGATGCTAATCATGTCCAATCCAACGCCAACAGACCTTAATAAGGTATTGGACAATTTACTTGCATTGGCTGGATGTTCACTGTAAACATACCCAAGATTCGTAAAAGCTTTTAACCAAAATTGGTATTTTATTTCAGGCAAATATTTATTTAATTTATCAGTAAGTTTAAACCCCGCTTTTTTAGGAAGGATCCAGCTTTTTAAAAAATGATGCCATTCAAATTTTGCAATACTACCAGCATTTCCATCAACAACATAATATTCAAAACCATTCATTTGCATATTACCATACCCCAATAATTTATTATCAAGGTAATTATTATTAGGCAGTATTTTAGCAAGCGAATTAGATTCTACAATCAAAAAATTGTTGGTGTTTATAGGACGAGCATGTATATGTCTAAGCTGAAAAGAACTAAGATTATGACTGGCAGAAAAGCGCTGGTACATTCCAATATCCGTACTATTTCCACGGGTAGGATAGGCATTGTAATCAAATTTGGTTTTAGAGAAAGCAATGTTCAAATCGCTATATGAAAATGCTTTGTCCTTATTAGGGAAATAGTTGGGTTGAACTAATATTGCAGTATCCGAAATGGAGGAATGTCCATATCCAACTTGTACATTTAACCGCTCAAATAAATTGGATCGATAAGAAAAATTGACATTGGTGCGATATCCATTTTGTATATCACCATTGGTTTTTGTATACACTTGTTTGTCAAAATTCGTGCTTGTATTTAATTCTTTTTGGGTAAAATATTGCCAGCCAATCCCCATGCCAAAACGTAATTTTTTATCTAAGTAAGGAAACTGATACCGAAGGACGGTTTGATGTGTATACCCCGTAATAATACCAAGGGTAAGCCGATCATTGTTTCCAGTAACATTGGCTTGCCTTATATTCATTCCATAATTAACTCTATCTAAACTATGGTGTTGTTCATTCCACCACTCGCTAAAATTTCTATCAACCCATCTAAAATAAGGCAATGGAAAAAAATACCATCTTTCTGTTACTTTAATATAAACATCAAGGTGTGAACTATCTGTTTGTTGTGTACGAACAAGTACATCATTAAACAAGGAAGTATTAATTAACTGCTGCTTAGCAAGTGTATTTAAAATTGCAATGGAATCCTTCGAAAGCAGACTTCCTACATGATAAGGTAGTTCTCTACTAATAATATAAGATTTTGTTTTTGTGTTCCCTTCAATATGAATGCCGGTAATTTCATATTGAGCATTTACTTTGTGTTGAATACTCGCAAATATGATTACAGCAAATAGTAAGTAAGTTTTATATTTATACATCTAAATAATTCATTAAATTTTTATAATGATTTTCAAGATCATCTTTTAAGGGAGTGATTCCAAAATAATGCATTATTTGATAATCATAGCGTTCAAAAGTTGCTATAACGGCACCAAGCTCCTCTTTATTTAATTTGATCGTGACCACCAAATTACCGGTAACTTCATCAAAATAACTATTCAATTGACGTATTTGTGCATTATTGGCCTCTACAATTCTACTCAATTCAGTTAAAGAATATTGATAGGGAGCGACTGATAAAACAAGAAGGGCACCTGGCATTTTTACATCTAAAAAATGTGCTAATGCATTATTGAGTTGTGTTATGGTGATAATACCAACGCATTCTTGTTGCTCATTTAATACAGGCAATAAGGACAGCTGGTGTTTTGTACAAATCTCTAATGCAGTCAAAAAATGAGCGTTGGCGGCAATACCCGTTTTCATAAAATGATTGCTCAGCCTTTCTAAAGGCAACATCAAGTCCATTGTTGACAAAACTGATTTGCTGATGATGCCCAAAAAGTAATCCTCTTTTACAATAACCAAATGTTGCACCTCATAATCATCCATGCAGTCAAGGGCAAAAGAAACTGTATCTTGTAAATGAAGCAATGGCATGCCTTTTTGAGCGAGAGACAAGGCTAGCATTGGCATAAACTACTTGGTAAGGGAATTTAAAAATTGATTCAGAATTTCATTAAAAGCTGTTGGTACTTCCATCATTGGGGCATGACCACATTTGTCTATAAAATGTAATTCCGCATGAGGAATGAGCTTTTTGAATTCTTCAGCAACAAATGGTGGGGTGACAGTATCATTTTTTCCCCATATTAAACAGGTGGGTATTTTAATTTGATTTAATTCTTCCCCTAAATTATTGCGAATTGCACTTTTAGCCAATGCCAATACTTTAATTACTTTATAGCGATTGCGGGTGATTTCAAAAACTTCATCCACCAATGCTGGGGTTGCCATAGCTGGGTCATAGAAGGTCTCAGCAGTTTTGTTTTTAATATATTCATAATCACCGCGTTTAGGGTAGGTATCCCCCATTGCATTCTCAAAAAGACCACTACTTCCCGTCAAAATCAAAGACTTCACTTTTTCGGGGTGTTTTAACACATAAACTAATCCCACATGTCCTCCTAATGAATTGCCCAATAAATGGATATCATGGTACCCTTTATGCGCTATAAACTGAGTTACATACTTAGCTAAACCAGATACACTGGTATGTAGGATATCTAAATCAAATAAAGGAAGAATTGGCACAACAACTTTATGTGTATTTCTAAATTTTTCAATTAGGTCTGAAAAATTACTTAATGCCCCAAACAAACCATGTAAAAGCATAAGTGTCTCACCCTCACCTACTTCCAAATATTCAAACTTATCGTCTTTTTTTATTTCGTATTCCATAAAAATCAATATTTATAAAGATAGTCAAAAGCACTCAAAAATTGAACGTTCGTTCATTACAAAAAAAATGAATTGAAGATTGTTAACAATTCCGTAAACTATGATTTTTACTATTTTAAGGGATGTGTAAAAGTAGCAATTGTATTTTTTATAGCTGGTAGAAAAGTGCTTATTTTGTTCATGCAATAGGGCCACCAACTATTTAAATAAGCATAACTATAAGATCCTTTCATTTTATCAACTTCAATGACCCCCAAAAGCTTTAAAAAATAAACCACCGCGCTAAAAAGGGTCATATAGATGAAACTATATAAAACAATGCCTAATAACTTGTTTAACCAACCCAATAAAAACCATTCTGCAGTTTGTTGTAAAAACCTGGAAATCCATTTTAAAATGATAAGTACCACAATCAATACCAATAAAAAGGAAATGAATGGAATCCAATTGGACACCATTTTAGTATGTTCTCTTAATTGATTGGCCACCCAGCCTGCCAATTGAAACGCCACCAACACCCCAATAAATAAGGAGAAGAAGGAAATGATCGCTCGGATAAGTCCATTTTTATAGCCCTGCAGTAAAGCAATGATGAATATAGTTCCTGTAATAATATCTAACCACATAAATTAAGGGGTAAGTAATGATTTTGCAATGGCTGAAATTACTTTACCATCTGCCTGTCCAGCCAATTGTTTGGTTGCAAGGCCCATTACTTTTCCTAAATCTTGAGGACCATTGGCTCCAACCTGCTCAATGATAGCCTGAACTGCAATTTTTATTTCTTCCTCGTTCATTTGTACCGGTAAAAATTTTTCAATGATTGCAATTTCCTCGGCTTCCTTTGTGGCTAAATCAGGCCTGTTTTGTTGTTCATAAATTAGTAATGAATCCTTACGAGACTTTACGAGTTTTTGCAATAATTTAATTTCAGTATCTTCCGAAATTTCCCCGTTGGCACCTGGTTCGGTTTTTGCTTTGATAATTTCAGCCTTAATTGCTCTTAGGCCTCTTAGTAATACTTCATCTTTGTTTTTCATTGCGTCTTTAAGTAAAGACATTATATTGGTTTCTAAACTCATGGTATTGTTATTTTGGATTTTGTGCTGCTTGACTTGCTCTAAATTTTTGATAAAATGATTTTGCAAATGTTTTAAACTCTTCTGCTATTGCCTTGTCTTGTGTTGCTCTAAAATAAGTATCTCCCATTCCCATCATATTTTGATAAAAGAAATCGGCCATTTCATCAACCATCATGTCCTTTGTCCATAAATCTATACGCAAAGCAGTCTTATCCGTTGGGTCCCAAAAAGTGAGCATCATCGCACGCGCATCCTGTGCTTCGGTTGCTGTACTGTCTGTTGCAGCCCATTGAATGTTTTGTGGAATTTTTTCCTCATCAAGTTGAACGGTAATGTTAATCTTAGATTGATGCATTTTATTAAATTTTCCTATTTGATATGCGAAAATACAATATTATTAAATAATGGAGAATGGTCAGTTGCTGACAACATGCCAACAAGCCAATCCTTAGCAGCTAATGCCCTTTCATGTCTGTACAATTCATCTTTATAATATAATTTTAAATGATTAGAAAGTGCCAGCTGGGTTGAAAATGAAAATACTTCCCCTGCTTTTCCCCAACCTGATGGTAATTTGGTTTTTATATCAAACAATATTGGAATTTCATACCTGATTATATTGGTGAACCAATAGGTGGTTGAAAAAGTATTTCCTTCCCACAAAATAGCATAACTAGCGGCAATCCATTCATTACAAACCTCCTCCAAATTTTGTAGTACGACATCTTCCTTAAATTTATAGCCTTTTAGTTGTTCCTGAGCTTTGGTCAACATTTGTTTATTTTCAAGTACCAATAGTAGCTGCATAGTTGAATGCTGCCATTTTTTAAAAATGGAAAACTCTTTTAAAATGGGGATGACTTTTTCCAAGGAAGTAAAGCATAAGAAATAATTATTCCCTTTGGCTATTTGTGCTTTTATAGCAGCTAATTGATCCCATTGGAGGGGCAAATCGGGTGCAATGGGTAATTGTATATTGACAATTTTATCCATTAATTTAGGATCAATTTGTTGTATATAAAAAATGGTCCAATCATTATAACACAGTATTTTGTGGGCATTAGACAACCAAACAGTAAAAGCTTTTTTAATAAAAAAAAGAGCCAAGAATGATTTATTTTTTGCATCCTCAGGGAGGGCAAGCGGAAAAAAATATACTTGATGCTGTTGAGCCCAATTAATATGTACGCCAAAATGAACAATTGCCGCGTTAGCTTCTTTTTTAAGAAATTTAGCTGCTTCCCATTTAGTCATCATAGATAACATGTACTTTTTTTGCGCACAATAAAGATTCAAGTTATCAGCAGTAAGTGTTCCTACCAATACAATATGAAGCTGCTGATTGGCTCCAAGGGACGAGACCAAATCAATTATGGTACATTCCAAAATAGACCTTGGTACTGGAAGTTTTGTTTCTGTAGCAATGAATAAATGCATAAGCAAAATTACATCATACTTAACAATTTATCCACCGCTGCTTTGAATTCGTTTCAAGCTATATAGAGTCCCCTACCTTTGTACCATGGCGAAAGAACTACAACAGTTGGACTTATTTGGAAATTTTCAATCGGAATCGCAGCTCCTTAACAAATCAAAAAGAACGAATGCACATACGGGCGCAAAAGCAAAGACCACACAAAAAAGAGGTCGTAAATCATTTGCTTCTATGGAAGGGGGCATGGAAAAATTAAAAGTTCCTACGAAGGAGGAATTGGCTACAAAACTATATTATCCCATTGGTGTAGTTGCGGAATGGTTTAACGTAAATACCTCTTTAATTCGTTATTGGGAAAAACAATTTAAACAATTACAACCACGTAAAACAAGAAAAGGAGACCGCTTATTTCGAGCAGAAGATATTGAAATATTAAAACAAATTTATTTCCTACTTAGGGAAAAAAAATATTCAATTGATGGGGCAAAATCTTATTTAAAAAATAATGAAAAGAAAGCTGAAAAGGATTTAGCTTTATTGAATAGTTTAAAAGATATCAAGGAATTTTTAGTCTCTTTAAAAGACAACTTATAATAATAAACAAACGAGTACTTTCCTGAAGGTTTATTGTGTGAATTAATTATTTTCTGCAAAAGCTATTTGATGGGTGTTCGCATAATGAATAGCAGCTAAATTTAATTCCTCAATCAACATTTGGTGTCCGGAAATTTGAATGGACAAGGGTACAAGACATTCTACATGAATGGCATGAAATTGTTTTCCAGAAACTGAAACGTAAACAGTTGAAGATTTAATTTGTTTGTGTTGCAAGGTGATTTCTCGTAAATGCTGTGCAAAATTTGACAAGTCAGCTGCAGTCGTATGAATGCTTAGTTGCAAGTCCATCTCTATGGTTCTTTCTGTTCTCAAACTTATATTATCCACAATGGAATCAACCATTTGTTTGTTGGGTACTGAAATGTATGTTTTGGCTTCTGTGCGAATTCTAGTACTTCTCAAGCCTATCTTTTCGATAGTACCTGAAAAATTATTGACTTTAACCAAATCTCCTACCGAAAATGGCTTATCAAAAAATATAATAAAAGAAGCAATGATGTTTTCTAAACTTTCCCGCATTGAAAGCGCTACAGCGGCTCCAACAATACTTAAACTAGTAATCAGGTTCCCAATATTTTCATTAAATACATAATGAAGCACCATTAAAACACCAATAATGTAAAGGATTACTTTTAAAAAATCTCTGAAAAATAATATCAATTGATCATCTGATTGATCTTTTGATACTTTTGCTTTTTCATCAAGGATAATAGCAATAAATTCTAGCGTGCGCAAACAAACCCTTATAAACAAAATGATGAACAACAATTTCAAGGTTGCATCAATGGCATGGTGCAAGGAAAATTTAAATATTTGTACATTCCATATTTCAGGAAAATTTAATTCATATAGTGCACCAATGGCAACAACGAATAATAAAAATCGCTCAATAGGAAGAAGCAAGCTTTGCACATGTGTTTTTCTAAGTTCAGCATGGTTTTTTTTGTCAATCCATGCATATATAATGCTTGCAAAAAAACGAGATAGTGCCCTTTTTATAAAAAAAACAACTAAAATAATACCAATAACGATTAGGTAATTTTTAATTGGATTGGAAAGTATAAATTGGTCTAAATTCATAGTATACATTTTAATGGTCCCAGGTTTCTAATTGCATTGATGATCCATCAAACACCCCATAGGTAAATAGTTTAATCCAATCTCCCAAATTAATATAGCGGGTTGTAGCATCAATTTCATAATCGATTGCAAAGTGTCTATGCCCAAAAACAAAGTAGTCAACGTTTATTTTAGTCGCCATTTCTTTGGCATAAATAATTAGCCATTCTTTATCTGCTCCTAAAAATATTTCATCAGTGCTACCCGTTTTAGACCTACTTTTTTCACTAAAATAGTTTGCTATTTGAATACCAATATCAGGATGACACCATCTAAATATCCATTGACAAAGTGGACTTGTAAAAATTTTTTTTAAATTTTTGTATCCATAATCTCCAGGTCCTAAGCCATCACCATGGCCGATATAAAATTTTTTTCTCCCCAAAGTAAATAAAGCGGGTTCAAAATAAATTTTAGCATGTAACTCATTCGTGAAATAATCATTCATCCATAAATCATGATTGCCTGTAAAAATATGAATGGGGATACCCTCATCTCCTATTTGGGCCAAGCATCCTAAGATCCTTACAAAACCTTTAGGAACTACTTTTTTATATTCAAACCAAAAATCAAAAATATCCCCCACAATAAAAAATGCAGCAGCATCTTTTTTTGCATTGTTAAAAAAATGAACAAGTCGGTCCTCCCGCTTTCTACTATCCATTGCATTGGGGGCACCTAAGTGAAAATCGGATAAGAAATATATTTTTTTTCCAGGAGCGAGTTCCATTCAAAAAGATTTTTAAAAAATTAAGCAATCCCCTTATCTACAAAAAAGCAATATACTTCTTTTGGACCATGAACGCCAACTACCAATGTTTTTTCTATGTCAGCTGTACGACTGGGGCCCGAAGCAAAACTTATCATGGAAGGCATTTGCTCAATATTATCCTTAAATTGTTGTAAACTATCTGCAATATCAAAAACGAGTTGATGACTATAAGCAACACAAATATGAATAGGTGCATACACACTGCTCACCCGACCACTTTCCTGTTGACTGCTTAAAACAATGGTGCCTGTTCTTGCAATTAAATGAGTACACAAAGTAATGGCGGCATCGCAAGTTGCTAAATTGTTGGTGGTTACGGGGTTAAAATCATGTGAGTCTAAGGTTGCCAACCAATTGGCTTCCGTTGAATATATCTTTTCCCAATTGTTCTTTTTTATAAGGTTATCTAACTTAACAACCAATTCTCCTTCATGTGCACAATAGATAAACTTTCCAGCCAATTCAGTAAATTTTTCAGCAAATGCAACTGTCAATTCATGTTCAGTGGCTGAAAAAATTGAGGTTGTAGCATTTTGATCAGGAAATGGAATAGGCACTGAGTTGCTGAGTGCTTGCTTAATTTTTTTTAATATTTTATTTCTTGCTCCTTGTGATTCCATTTTTGCTTCCTATTCAATATTTTCAGTGGCATCAGCTGCAAGAATTGTTGCATTGGCATGATCTAGGGTATCATCGTTTAATGCTTCACTTGAAGCATTTGTGGTATTATCTGTTGAACTAACAACAGTTGTTTCAGAAGGAGCAAATGTTTCTGATTCAAGGGGAACATCTAAAGTGGTTTTTTCCTCAAATGGTCTGTTGCCAATTAATTCTTCAACATCTGACTTATGCAATACTTCTCTTTCCAATAAAGCTTTGGCTAATTTTTCAACTTGTTCTTTTTTATCAGTCAATAAAGACAAGGTTCTTTGGTATGCCTCAGCTATCATTTTTCTAACTTCTTCATCTATGATTTTTCCAGTCTCCTCACTAAATGGTTTTTGAAAAGTATTTTCTTGTGAAGGATCATAAAAACTAACATTCCCAATTTTTTCGTTCATACCATAGGTGGTAACCATGGAATAAGCCATCTTGGAAATTTGTTGTAAATCGTTGCTCGCCCCCGTTGAAATTTTTCCAAAGAAAATTTGTTCAGCAGCTCGACCACCCAATGTCATACACATTTGATCTGTTAACTGTTCAATGGTATATAAGTATTGCTCCTTAGGGGTGTATTGTGCATACCCTAATGCAGCTGTACCTCTTGGTACAATAGTAACTTTTAATAAAGGATAGGCATGTTCCAAGAACCAGCCACAAATCGCGTGGCCTGCTTCATGGTAAGCAATGACTTCTTTTTCATTTTTAGAAATAATCTTATTCTTTTTTTCCAAGCCCCCAATGACTCTATCAATGGCATCTTGAAAATCTATCATTTCCACGCCCAACTTCCCTTTACGTGCTGCTATTAATGCTGCTTCGTTACATACATTCGCAATATCTGCGCCAGCAAAACCGGGCGTTTGTTCAGCTAATTTATGAACATCTAAATTTTCAGAAACTTTTATGGGTCCTAAGTGTACTTTGAATATTTCTTCCCTACCTTTTAAATCTGGGCGATCAATTGATATTTGTCTATCAAAACGACCGGGTCTTAATAAGGCACTATCCAATACATCTGGTCGATTTGTGGCTGCTAAAATTATAATGCCTGTATCACCGCCAAAGCCATCCATCTCAACCAATAACTGGTTTAATGTATTTTCACGCTCATCATTACTCATCATGGCATTTTTACCACGTGCACGGCCAATGGCATCAATTTCATCGATAAAAATGATACAAGGTGCTTTTTCTCTCGCTTGTTTAAATAAATCACGTACGCGACTAGCACCCACTCCTACAAACATTTCCACAAAATCAGATCCACTCAAACTAAAGAAAGGAACCTGAGCTTCACCTGCCATTGCTTTGGCCAACAATGTTTTACCTGTACCTGGAGGTCCAATTAACAGAGCCCCTTTAGGAATTTTTCCACCCAAGGATGTATACTTTTTCGGGTTTTTTAAGAAGTCTACAATTTCCATTACTTCTTCCTTTGCTTCTTCTAACCCTGCCACATCTGCAAAGGTTATATTTACTTTAGTGCCCCCTTTTTCAAACAAAGTTGCTTTTGATTTGCCCACATTAAAAATGCCTCCTGGCCCACCACTACCTCCTGCGCCTCCACCCATTTTTCGCATCAACAATACCCAAACCACAACAATCAAACCCAATGAAAACAAGGTATTGGCAATGGGCCCAAACCAATCACTTTCCGTATCTGATATGCTATCGGGTATATTGGTAATCGCGTATTTTGTGTAAATAGATTCTACTTCCTTATTAAATGAAGCCCAATCATCTACTTTGTATTCAAATAAATAATTCCCTTTAATTTTATCCTTGTTCAATTTTGTCTTAAACTTTTGAACATAATAATCTTTTTGAAGACTATCTCCTTTGATGTAAATGCGAACAACTTTCTTGTTTTCCACTTTTACAAATTTTTCAATATCCCCACTTGACAATAATTTTTCAAATTCATTGTGTGTAATGGTATTCACATCAGGTGCCATTTTAGAAAAAAAACTTGCATAGACTAAAATGGAAAATAAGATGCCATACACCCAATAAATATTAAATTTTGGTAATTTAGGACCATCCCCCATTGGACCTTTCTTTTTTGAACTATTTTTCTCTGGTATCATTTGTTATTGTTGTTGCATTTGTTACTGTGTATAACAAAAGTCTTTAAAATTAGTTTTCTAAATCGTGCATTTTGGTGTCTGCGTCATTCCACATTTCCTCCAATTGATAAAACTTTCTTGATTCAGGATGCATAATGTGAACGACTACATTTATGTAATCAATTAATAGCCACTGGGCAGCGGTTTTCCCTTCACTCTTGTAAGGAAGCTCCCCACATTTCTGCTTTACTTCGTATTCAATATTATCTGCAATGGCTTTTAGCTGTGTCGTATTGTTTGCTTCACAAATAATGAAGAAATCTGCAGCAGCTTCATGAATTTTTTTTAAATCAAGGCTTATTATGTTTTCTCCTTTTTTTTCCTGAATCGCAGAAATAATAGTTTTAAAAATTTTACTACTACGCGTAAGTTGTGTTGGAGATTTTTTTCGGTCTTTTAAGGCTTTTAAAGGTTCCAATTATATGCTGTTTTATTTGTTTATGCTTTGGTAGTACACTTCATTAGTAACAAATGATGGGACACAAGTGAAACTAACTAACTTTGCAAAAATAACAATTCTTTGTTACAGACCATGCCAATTATCAGATTAGGAGTGCCACTTATTGAACTATCATCGGTAAATAGTACCAATATGTATGCCATAAGCCAAGTAAAGGAAGATAAAGCCATATCTGGCAGTTGCTATCGGGCTGATTTTCAAACCAATGGGAAAGGGCAACTTGGGAAGCATTGGCACAGTCTAGAAAGTGAGAATTTATTGTGTACCTATGTGCTCAACATCAATTCATTGAAAAATAACTTAGCATTACCAATAAATGTTTCCACAAAGGCAACATTTGGACTTGCGATGGCGATCGCAGTAGGGGTCAAAGACTTTTTTAAATCCTTTGCATTGGAGGATACTAAGATCAAATGGCCTAATGATCTCTATTGGCGTGACAGAAAGGCAGGTGGAATTTTAATTGAAAACTTACTAAGGGGAACCACTTGGGCCTGGTCTATCATTGGCATTGGCATTAATATTAATCAAACTACTTTTGAGCAAGGACTCCAAAATCCGGTTTCTTTGAAACAAATTACTGGCAACACTTTTGACATTAGGTTGTTACAAACCGCTTTATCAACAGCGCTTACAATTCGTATAAATGAATGGCTTACCGGAGAATTTGATAACTTGTTAGCAGATTATAACAACAACCTCTACAAAAAAGGGGAAGTAGTTTCCTTTAAAAAGGGCCAAATTCGATTTAAAGGTACAGTGATTGGGGTGGAGGAACAAGGAGCATTGATTGTCCATAATGGAATGGAACAATCCTATCGTTTTGGAGAAATTAAATGGGAAATATAAAAAAGATACAAATGAAATTAACACAATATAGCAAAGGGGGTGGATGTGGATGTAAAATTGCACCGGCTGTCCTTTCGGCAATATTAGCTACAAACCAAGTGGGTCCCCAAAATAATATTCCTAACCTTTTAGTTGGCAATGATCGTAGAGATGATGCTGCAGTATATCAAATAAATGAGACCACAGCAATGATTAGCACGACAGATTTTTTTATGCCCATTGTGGACGACCCCTTTGCCTTTGGGCAAATTGCAGCAGCCAATGCGATCAGTGATGTTTATGCAATGGGAGGCAAGCCAATTTTTGCACTTGCTGTTTTAGGGTGGCCCCTCGCGATATTACCAGCAAGTGTGGCTGCACAAGTCATGGAAGGTGCTAGACATACTTGCGCAACAGCGGGCATTGTAATTGCTGGTGGGCATAGTATAGATAGCCAAGATCCCATTTTTGGTTTGGTTGTAAATGGACTGGTGGCGATAGAAAATTTAAAAAGAAATGACAATGCTAAAGCAGGGGATTGTTTACTCATTACAAAACCTTTAGGAGTAGGAATTTTAGCAACAGCTCAAAAAAAAGGCGTTTTATTGGAACATGATTTAGCATTGTTAACAAAACAATTGACTACAATTAATAAAGTGGGTGAGGCCCTAGGAAAAGTAAAGGGGGTGCATGCCATGACCGATGTAACGGGGTTTGGTCTTATTGGGCATTTGACTGAAATGATGGAAGGAAGTCAACTAACGGCAAGGCTTTCTTATTCAAAAATTCCAACAATCCCAGCAGCTAAAAAATATCTTATACAAAAAACCATTCCTGGGGCAACAGCGCGCAATTGGGAAGCAACTTTTGAAGGAATTGAATTGGAAGCATCCATAGATGTAAAAGAAGCAAGCTATTTATTAGCTGATCCGCAAACCAATGGAGGTTTATTAATCGCAGTGGACCCAGGCGCATTGGTTGAAGTTCAAAAAATATTACAAGCAGTAGGAATCGAAAATACGGATCCGATTGGCATTTGTGAAACTGCATCCAACAAAAAAATTGTCATTAAACCCTAAGACAAATTTTTATTCAAAAATAAGATTGCCTTTATTTTTTATGTGTTCAGGTGTGAGTTCTGCAACAAGTTGAACCCCTTTTATGTCTCGAATAATTTGTGAAATTTCTTTTATTTTTTCATCTTCAATCCAAACTCCTTTTAGCCACCATATATAATCCATGTGTTTTAATTCAGGTAATAAGTATTCCCCATCATATTGATTGTGGTATACAAAATGTTGAAAGGTAGTGTTGGGTTCATCCGCCTCATACATGGAAAAATAATAAGTTCTATTTTTTCTTTTCAACGCAATTTCATGCGCTGGATTAAACCTAAATTCAAAACCCATACATTGATTGAGCAATAAACAAAACTGATAATTTTTAATGGGGGCAGTGATGCCCAAAATACGGGTACCTTCAAAATCATGTTCATTAATTTCTTCTTGGTTTAAAATTAATTTCGCGCTCATTGAGTACACAATTTGATTAGGTAACTATTAAAAATTAAAATTGTACGTCAAACTTTATTTCATTGATGCCTCTTTGAATGAGCAAAGTGGTCTTATCTCCTTTTTTAAATTTTGCCAATGTTTCCATATAACTCATGACATCAATGAGTTTGTAATCACCCAATTTTAACAATACATCTGCTGCTTGTAAACCAAGTTTCTCTGCTATTTTTCCTTGACTAACTCCCTCAATTCTAACTCCGGTTCCTGTAAAAGCATAGTCTGGCAATACCCCTAGACTCACGGTAAACTTTGTGCTCCTCCCCATTTGTTGTTCCCTTGTTTTAAGAAAATCCAATTTTCCATAATTGTCTGCATTTTTGATGATGGCTTGCACATATCGAACCACCTCTTTTTCGCCATCATAATTAATTTTTTCCCAATCATCTGTTGCTTTGTGGTAATCAGCATGACTGCCTGTAAACATAAATAATACGGGTATGCCTTGACGATAAAAACTTGCATGGTCACTAGGCCCAGTGCCTGCGCTATCATAATGGGTTTGCAAACCTGTAGGTGTTTTTGCTAAAATTTCAGCCCATTTACTAGATGTTCCAAATCCGCCAATGGTTAATTTACGCACTGTATCATACCTGCCAACCATATCCATATTTATCATGTAATTAAAATTGTCTTTGTACGTGGGGTGAGTTAACCAATATTTACTGCCTAACAATCCTTGTTCTTCGCCCGAAAAGTGAATGATTAAATAGTTATTATTTTTTGGCGCTTTCTTACATAATGATTTCGTCAATTCAATCAATGCCGCTGTACCACTTGCATTGTCGTCCGCCCCATTGTGAATAAAATTATTTACATCCAAGCCAAATTTGTCTTGGTTGTATCCCAAGTGGTCTAAGTGCGCACCTAAAATAATGGTTTGGTTAGCATGGTTATTAATAAAAGCAACTAGGTTATGGGCTGTACGGGTAATATGTTCAAATTCAATGGTACCTTGTATATTGAAAGTGCCATATTCATCATTAAAAAATTTACGAAACCCTTGTTTGGTAAAATATACCACTGGCAAGGCCAAATCTTTAGCGGTATCATTTTTATTGAACTGAATATTGTCAATATGAGTACCGCTATTGTGTAATAATAAAGCAGTTGCTCCTTTTATTTTTAATTGAAGGGTATTTTGGACAAGCCATTCATTAACATCAAAATGTGGGTTTTGCTTATTCGCTTCCAATACTTCATTTATATCCACAAACCAAACTTGTTTTTGTTCGTTTAAATGAATTGAAGCCGTAGAACTAAAAGTGCCTTTACCACTATTTGATAAGGCAATAAAGTCAGTGTCAATAATGGCCTTTTGGTCATTAATGTTTAAAAAAGAATGCTTTGCCAATTTTTTTCCTTCGTCAATGGTGAAATTTTGAATAAAACCCTCCTCACCCATTGGTTCAATAGAAAGGCCTTTGTATTGGTCAATTATATAATCAATTGCTTTTTGTTCACCCTTGTCACCTGCACGACGTCCTTCCAAAGCATCGCTCGCTAAATATTGAATATGACCCTTTAAGTTTTCAATCAATGACTTGTCTTTTTTACTTGGTTTTTGCGCCCACATTCCTAGGGGCAAGAGCAACAGCAACAAGCCAACTATTTTTTTCATTTTTCTATATTAAGAATACAAAAATAAGCAAAGTAATTGTACAAGACTTACTGTAAACCAATTATCAAACAAATAGGTCATTTTCTCATTTCGTAAGCCTTCGCCAATCATTAAAGCTAGCTTTGTTGCATGTTGAAAACAGGTATACATATTGCTTTGGTGGGAAATCCTAATTGTGGTAAGAGTTCCCTTTTTAATGCCTTAACTGGATTAAATCAACAGGTAGGTAATTTCCCAGGTGTCACCGTTGATAAAAAAACGGGTGCATTGCCTATAAAAGGCCATACTGCTACCCTTATTGATTTGCCGGGAACCTATAGTTTTTACCCAAAAAGGGAAGACGAATGGGTGGCTTATAAAGTACTAATGGGTGTTGATTTAGAAATACATACCGATGTAATATTATTGGTAGCGGACGCTAGTAATTTAAAAAGAAATTTACTTTTTTGTAGCCAAATTATTGACTTGAAAAAGCCTGTGGTATTGGCTTTAACTATGAACGACTTAGCTGTTAAAAAAGGAATCAAAATTGATATTGCTGGATTGCAAAAAGATTTAGGGATTCCTGTTGTTGCAGTAGATGCAAGAAAAAATAAAGGATTAACAGAATTAAAAAATGCACTGATAGGCATTATTGAAACCCCAAGGTCAAAAAATCAGCAAGGATTTATTAACAATAAAAGTTTGGCACCTGATGCGATTACAGCCTTTAAAAAAATATACCCCACAACCAGCGACTATGCCGCATTACACTACTTAATGCACCATAAAGCATTTCCCTTAGAGGCAGAAATGCAACACAACATTGAACAAATTGAGATAGAAAGTAATTTTAACCCAACTAAAACACAGGCAGCAGAAATTTTACAACGCTACAGCCATATCCAAGATATAATTAAAAAAAGGGTTGTTAACCCCGACCCTAGCGCAAAGAAAAAAAGGACTGATCAATTAGATGATATTTTTCTTCATCGGATTGGTGGATATGTATTTCTTTTTGCAGTGTTGTTTATTTTGTTTCAGTCTATTTTTTGGATGGCAAAATTTCCAATGGATGGCATTGAGTGGCTATTTACCAATGTCACCACTTATTTAAATAAAGTTTTACCAAATACATGGTGGGAGGACTTATTGGTAAATGGTTTATTGGCAGGTGTTGGTGGTATTTTCATTTTTGTACCACAAATCATGATATTATTTGGTTTAATTACGTTGTTGGAAGATACTGGGTACATGGCGCGCATAAGTTTTTTAAGTGATAAACTCATGCGTAAAGTTGGGCTCAATGGGAAGAGTGTAATGCCCATGATTAGTGGATTTGCCTGTGCTGTACCTGCCATTATGAGCGCACGTAATATTGAAAATAAAAAAGAAAGGCTACTCACTATTATGGTGACCCCCTTTATGAGTTGTAGTGCGCGACTTCCCGTGTACACCATTTTAATTTCATTAGTGATTGATCATAAAATATATTTTGGATTTTTAAGTTTACAAGGATTGGTCATGATGGGCTTGTATTTATTAGGCGTTGTGATGGCTTTGCTAGTAAGCTTGTTACTTAAATGGTTTGTGAACATTAAAGAAAAGAGTTACTTTATTTTAGAGTTGCCCGTTTATAGAGTACCTAGATGGGGCAATATAGGGATAACGATGTTTCAAAAAGCAAAAATATTTGTAACCGATGCTGGGAAAGTGATTATCGTAATAAGTTTACTGTTGTGGTTTTTAAGTAGTTATGGACCAGGTGATCAAATGAAAAAAGTAACGCAAGCTTACGCTCAAGAAATAGCTGCGGCTCCACAAAATAAACTGCAATTAGACAAAGCATATCATACCCAAAAATTAGAAAGCTCTTATGCTGGTATGTTAGGAAAATCTATTGAACCCGTCATTGCACCACTTGGATTTGATTGGAAAATGGGAATAGCCATTATCACTTCCTTTGCTGCCCGTGAAGTATTTGTAGGCACGATGGCCACCTTATATAGTGTAGAAGTGTCGGACAATAGTTCCTTAACCGAAAAATTAAGAGCCGCTAAACGACCAGACGGAACACCTGTATATAGTTTAGCAGCTGCTTTATCCTTAATGATATTTTATGTATTGGCGATGCAATGTATGAGCACACTTGCAGTTGTAAAAAGAGAAACGGGTTCATGGAAATGGCCCGTCCTTCAGTTTTTCATGATGACGGGCCTTGCCTATTTATCCAGTTGGGGGGTGTATAGTTTTTTTAGATAGGCTAAATATATTTAGCTTAAAATGAGCGAATTGCTAATACATAATAGCTATTCGTTTTACTATCTTGTGTTATATTTAATGTAGATGAACCATTAAGGGCATATCCTTTATACGCTAAATATGCATAATCCCTTCTTTCACTTGATGTCCAGTGATCATGAGAATCAAAATTACAGTTGGGAAAATATGATTTCTGATTAGCAAACAAAATTAATTCATAAGCATTTGGCAGATACCAATCAGAAAAACTAGGTGTGACAAGATCTCCGTTAACTTTTACTTCATTATTGAAATAAGTTGCTGCATAATATGCAGCAGAATAATAACCACTTACTGATCCACTACCTCCAGTTGGTGCAGGAATTACATTCATTATCCTTGATGTATTTAGCTTACCACCTAGTATCCCATCAAAGCTTGTCGTACCCACATAGGTACCATTTCCACCACCCCATTGAACAGGATTGCCACCATTAAGTTCTGTATTGGCGCCTATCAAGCCATGCATTCCTCCATCCCATACAAAAAATACAATTCCTCCACCATATACATCACCAATAGCATGTGCACCATTACTACTACTGGCAGGTGTAGTCCATGTTAAAGTGCCACTACCTGTTGTACTTAATACCTGACCACTCGTTCCATGTGCATTTGGATACGTTACGGTACCCGCTGTTATTGAACCACTTGTTTTCACATTGGTCACTGAAGTATTTCCTAATTGTATAGCATTACTCGTTGTAACAGATGCCCCATATCCAATAGCCGTCGCATTAGATAAAGCTCCAGAAGCAACATCTGCACCAGAACCAATGCTTGTATTTTGATTACCTGTAGCATTTGCCTGAAGTGCATTGAATCCAACAGCAGTATTTTCACTCCCTAAAGTATTAGCATATAATGCTTTATATCCTAATGACGTATTATTATTTCCACCACTGCTTGAGCTAGTTCCCCCTTGTCCTGTGAATGTTCCCGCATTCCAACCTACTGCTGTATTAGCATTGCCATATATATTATTAATCATAGACCTAGTTCCAATCGAAGTATTATATGATCCAGTTGTATTGTATAGCATAGAGAGTTGACCATAGGCTGTATTATCTGCCCCTGTTGTATTAGTAAATAACGATTGATATCCGAAGGCTGAGTTGTTTGAACCAGATATATTGTAATTTAATGCTTGAACTCCTGTTGCAGTATTATTAATTCCCGTTGTATTATATCTTAAAGTCCCTCTACCCAAACCTGTATTATAAATTCCCGTTGTATTTGTTACTAATGAATTGTATCCAACAGCCGTATTATACGATGTATTTGTACCTGTACCTGCCCCTGTTCCAATTGTCAAACCATTCACTGTTAAATCATAAGCTCCTAAATTAACTGCACCTGTTGCACCTGTATAAGGAACACCTGATCCTCCACCACCACCTGAAACTGTTGTCCAAGTTAAAGTACCACTTCCTAATGTTGTTAAGACTTGTCCATTAGAACCATGTGCATTTGGATAAGTAACTGCACCGGCAGTTAACGTTCCACTCGATTTTGCACTCCCATTAATTTGTAGCATATTACTACCATCATCTATTGTATTTCCTATCAATAAGTTTCCATTAAATACAAGATTTTTAGACGCACCAGTAACATAAGTGGCATAGCTTAATCCAATAGTATAGCCATTAAGTGATCCATATCCTGGATTAACAGTAGCACTTCCTGATTTCGTTTTTGTATATACCCCAGCAATTTGAAAACTCGCGCTTGCAGTAAGTTGGAAAGTATAAGTATTACCAGCAACCACATCAACACCTGTAATATTAAAATCTTTTGAGCCATAAATAAAATTTTCAGCGCTACTGGTATATAGTAAGGTGCCTCCAACACCACTACCACTATACACTTTTAGAACAACTGAAGATCCACTGAATGTAAACACTGAAATTTTTGATAATGAGCCAGATACTCCCGGAGTGAATGCCTGCCAAATTTCTGTACCTGGCCAAGCAAGACCAACATTAGTAAGAGCGCCAGCATTTAAAACACCTTCTACTTGATCTGCAACTGCTGATGCATCTTTTGAAACATGAAATATTCCGGTAGGACTATTTGTTCCAACACCTACACTTGTTCCATTATCATAAATCAAACTATTCACTAATGCTGAAGAGCCAGAATATTTTGGAAGGTAATTCAAAGTACCACTTCCTGTTAAGGCACTACTAGCTATTGTAATTGTACCATTACCATTGGTAATTGAAATTCCTGACCCTGCTGTTAAGTTAGCTTTTGTTAATGTTCCCCCTGAACTATTTCCAATTAATAATTGACCATTTAAAAAAGTTTGTTGACCTGTACCCCCATTTACTACTGGTAATACGCCAGTTACTCCTGTGGTTAAAGGTAACCCTGTTAAATTAGTTGCCACACCAGATGTTGGTGTCCCCAATGCAGGCGTAATAAATATTGGAGAAATTAAATTTGCTTTTAAATTTAATGCAGTTTGAGTTAAAGAACTTACCGGCTTAGCTGCATCAGAAGTATTATCAACGTTGCCTAATCCAACCATTCCTTTGGTTATACCAGAAACTATTCCTGTAAAAGTAGGAGATGCCAAGGGTGCTTTTAATGCTAATGAATTAGTAACATTAGTAGAGATTTGATCAACTCTTGCATTAGTTGCATAAACACTTAAATCCTGATCACCCGTATTTACACCTGAGATAGCTGCTAGTTTTGTTTTTTCATCAGTAGTGTAATCATTAGTGGATAAATCTTTATATGCTACCTTATCCACTTTCGTTGCTAAGCTTGAATTCATATCGGAAGTATTCGCTTTTAAATCAATTCTGTTGGATAAAGTAGTAGTATCAAATTTTACAGCAGCTAATTGTGTAGGGGTTACATAACTTGTGATACTATCTTTAGTGTTTAATTTAGTATTTACCAATTGCGTTTTAGCATAACCCGATAACATATTTGCAGTGTCAGCTGCATTTAATTTAGTTGCAACTGCCGTCTCCACTATTTTTAGTGCTTGCGTTTTAGCATAACCCGATAACATATTTGCAGTGTCAGCTGCATTTAATTTAGTTGCAACTGCCGTCTCCACTATTTTTAGTGCTTGCGTTTTAGCATAACCCGATAACATATTTGCAGTGTCAGCTGTATTTAATTTAGTTGCAACTGCCGTCTCCACTATTTTTAGTGCTTGCGTTTTAGCGTAAGGTAAAAGCATTTTAGCGGTATCACTCGCATTCAATTTCGTATCAAAGCCAACTACTGTTTTAGCGTGTAATGCATAAGGAACGGTTCCAAAAGAGGTAGTCCCTAAATCGATCCAGTCTTTAGCATAGTTCCAAGATTCCAAAGGAGCAACTGGAGTAATGGAAATTTGTAAGTTTAAAAAATAAGGACCAGCGGACCAATCAATATTGTTCAAACTTGAAAAACTGCCACCAGTTCTAGTACCTTTTCCAATGCTTATTCCAAAAACACCTGAAGCATCGGTAGCTGTTTGAAATTCTTCTACCAATACCTTAGTTCCATTTATGGTAGACTGGATAATAGTGGATTGGACATATATTTTACGATCCTTTGCAGGATTAGCATAATTATCTCTTGCTAGTGCTTGAAAAAAGATTCCATTATCAAATGTTTGTGCATTAATCTCGCTTTGGAAAAACGAAAAACAAATACATAACAAAATAGCCTTAAAAGCGACGCTTACATTCTTGTTCATAATTTTATATTAATTAGCTTTAATAAATTTGATTGCATCAGCATAATTTGCTGATTCAATTTTGAGTATATAGGAGCCTGCAATAAGCACACCCATGTCAACGATAACACCTTGAAAAATACTATACCCAGTTTCTTTTTTTGATAAAATAATACCACCTTCCATCGTCCATACAGTTACATTAAAATTTTCATTGAATGGGGGTGTATTGATGAATTTGACTTTTGTTGAGGTAATTACAGGGTTGGGAAATAATTTTATACCAAGAGTATTAAATTTTACATTTACGTCACAATTGGTTACAAACTGTCCATTGGATCTTATACCATTTAAAACTGCAATTCCAGATTGGACATCCAAACAATTTGCAACACTTTTAAAACTTATGGCAGTGGCATTACTATTGGTATTGCCAATAATTCCTACACTACTCATTGAAAAAGCGGGACTTAATTGCGCAAAAACGGAATTGCTTAAAAATAGGCACAATGAAAAAGCAAAAACCGGTAAAACTATTTGTTTATACTTACTCATTTTGTACTATAATATAATTGTGTTTTCACATTATTTTTAGTGTAGGATAAAATCAAATTCTGATTTCCAATAGATTCAATAGTATAGGTATAATTAGCTGCTGCACCAGAAATGGTTGTTGCATTTACACATAATTGTAAAATAGTATTGGGTTTTTGAATTGCATAAGTTCCCATAATACCATCAGAGTCTTTGGTTTGGCCAGTCTTTAAAAAGTTTATAAAGTAAGTTGTTTGTCCTACATAAGATTTGGAAACATTATTGGTAACCGTGTAATCCAAATACCAGGCTTTATCGGCAATCATATTTTTTGCAACATTCAACTCGGCAGTGGTTTCGTCCTTACTACAAGCGCTAAAGCCTAGAATAAGTAAAGCCGTTAGCGTAAAAAGTTTATTTATTTTCATAGTTAATTTTTATATTAAAAGAAATCACTTGCTTTAACAAGCATCCCTAAATCAAAACTGTTTAAACTTGTTTTAATAGGTGCTGCCGTAAAGGAGGAAATTCCTTGCTTATAATGAAGAAAAAATGTGTAGTAATTTCTGTTAGAAAATTCAAGCCCAATATCACCCTTCAACACAAAACGATGATAATTACTGTTGGCAATATTGTCTTCAGAAGTATTTGATAAACGTGTATCTAAACTAGGCCCTACAACAAGTCTAAATTTAAACTTACTCGTATCTGAAATATTTAAAACTGTTTTATAATGTACTGCTGTATTAAGCATCCAAAATACATTGTCGGCTTTAAAAGGAGAGAAAGTTCCCAAAAAGGGTTGTAAGCCCATTGACTCCTTATAATTTGTACCCGTTGACATTCTGTGAAAACCAAAGTCAATTGAATACGCATGATTTTGCTTGTAAACAGTTTGCCCACTTAAACCAATAAAAAATCCAGGTTTAAATGTATTATTATTATAATTTGTCAAATTGTAATTAAATGCTGAACTATAATTTCCAACTGAAATGTTTTGCTTGGCTAAATCCATTCCAGCAAAAAGATAAATTCCATTTGCTTTACCTTTAAAAAAGGTTTTAGACTTGGTCAAAAAACTTTGTGCTGATAAAAATTGTGGGGCAATGACTATTAATAATAGAATACAGATTTGCCTAATTTGTAATTTAAATGCCTTCATTATTTGAGTATATGTGCTCAAATATCATAGTATAGAAAATAATCGCCAATTTAAGAGAGAAAATAGCCGAATATCTAGGTTGTCATTTGTGAAACACTGATTTTCAATAATTTATAAATATTAAACATGTACAGCTTCAACAATATCAGATGGATTTCCGCCATGAAACTTCTTAAATGGTTTATATAAATGCTGTCTGGAAGAGAATCCAACCTCTTTTGCAAGCGCATCAATGGTGTAGTTCTTATACTTTGGATTATGAACAATGTCAATGAAATAGGAAACCCGATTTTTATTAACCATGTCATTAAATGTCATGTCATATTTATTATATATGAAACGATACAGTTCGCTTTCGCTTACATTTAAATTTTGGGCGATCCCTTCCAAATTTGCCTCCTTATTTGTAAAGTATAGTTTGGTATAGAACTCATTTATAAAGTCCAGCTCACTTACTGCAAATTTTGCTTCCTTGGTAAAACTTTCTCCAAGTGCAATTTTTAAAGCCGACTTGTTTAAAAAAGTAGGTCGGTAAAAAACAACCAATAAAAAATACATATACAAATAGAAAGTGATGTAATGTCCTAATTCAGGGTAAGATTTATAAAAAGAAAAAGGGTAATACAATACTAAAATATTGATCATTAAAATAAAAATAGAAATAGTCCACCTTTTTATTTTATCAAAATAAATATTACTAAAATTAAATTTTATGGTGATGTTGTAAAGGAAATAGACAAAAGTTGAAAAGAAACTTATTATTAAAACGGGCTTTGCAATTTTAAAAAATAAAGGGAGCCTAATACCCTCATCTACAACAACCACAATGGTTTGAGCCTTTAAGTTAGTTAAGTAGTTAGGTACATATTTAACACTAAAAAAGAAAGTGAAAATGGTAAAACTAACAAGTATGACAGAATTAATGTTTACCCATGTTTTAAATTTAGGGAAATATAAAATAGAAAAAATTTGAAGAAAACAACTGGCAATAATAGCCTTAAATAAAACGAATAAAAAAACAAAATTGGTGGTATCTATATACCTCGCATGAATAAAAGAAGCGGTACCTAAACAAGTAACTAAGACTAATAAAATAAATTTAAGAATTAATGGTCGCTTAAATTTAATCAATAAATCAATAAATGTAATTACGGAAAAAACGAAAACAGAAAAATACAGCTGATTTACAATGGTCATACTTTAAAAATTGGGGGTTCCTGAAAATACATCTTTATTCTACACAGGAACTTTTTATATTATTCTACCAACCACTCATTTCCAAAATTTCGGCAGTGTGATTTTTTGTATCAGGTTTTTCAATAATGTGTTTTACAATTCCTTCTTCGTCAATTAAAAAAGTAGTTCTTGTAGTGCCCATATAAGTGCGGCCCATGAATTTCTTTTGTCCCCATAAATTGTACTTGTCAACTATTTTCTTATCCTCATCAGCAATTAATGAAAAAGGGAGTTCATATTTAGTGATGAACTTAACATGAGAGGCTACTGAATCAACACTAACGCCTAGTATGGCAATCCCTTTTTTAATTAATTTTTTATAGTTATCACGCAGGTTACAAGCTTGCGCTGTACAACCGGGTGTGTCGTCCTTAGGATAAAAGTATAAAACTACTTTTTGACCTTTAAAATCGGCTAATGCTACATTTTTCCCATTTTGGTCTACCCCTTTAAAGGCTGGCGCCTTTGTACCTTCTTTAATAACTGCCATATAACTTGAATTATGGTAAATATAGGACTAAATGGGCATAAAAATGTTTAGGAGTGAAAAGCCAAAAAATGCGCTCAAATTTTATTAGATTTGCACAATTTATATTTTAGTACAAATGCCTAGAGACACATCCATTAAATCCGTATTAATTGTAGGTTCTGGACCCATCATTATTGGACAAGCCTGTGAATTTGATTATTCTGGTTCACAAGCTGCACGCTCTTTGAGAGAGGAAGGGATTAAAGTTATTCTAATTAATAGCAACCCTGCCACGATTATGACCGATCCGATGATGGCCGATAAAGTGTATTTGCTTCCGTTGACAATCGAAAGTTTAGAAAAAATTTTACAAGAAAATCAAATTGATGCTGTGCTTCCAACTATGGGAGGACAAACAGCATTAAACTTATGTAAGGAAGCAGATGAAATTGGATTGTGGAAACAATATGACTGCAGGATGATTGGTGTGGATGTTGCTGCTATTGATACAGCTGAGGACAGAGAAAAATTTAGACAATTGATGGTGAAAATTGGTATGGCGGTTGCACCAAGCCAAGTGGCCAATAGCTTTTTAGAAGGTAAAGAAATTGCGCAAAGAATAGGATTCCCATTGGTGATACGTCCCTCTTTTACCTTAGGAGGCACAGGTGGCGGATTTGTACATGATGCAAGTGAATTGGATGCTGCATTAGAAAAAGGATTGAAAGCTTCCCCTATGCATGAAGTATTGGTTGAAAAAGCAGTGTTGGGATGGAAAGAATTTGAATTAGAATTATTAAGAGACCAGGCCGATAATGTGGTGATTATCTGTACCGTTGAAAACTTGGATCCAATGGGTGTGCATACAGGCGACTCCATCACCGTTGCACCTGCAATGACATTGAGTGATACGGCTTTTCAAGAAATGCGCAACAAAGCGATGCTTATGATGCGTAGCTTAGGAAATTTTTCAGGAGGCTGTAACGTACAATTTGCTTTGAATCCTGCCACCGAAGAATTAATCGCTGTTGAAATTAATCCACGTGTTTCTCGTTCATCAGCTTTGGCTTCTAAGGCAACTGGTTACCCCATTGCTAAAATTGCAGCAAAGTTGGCAATAGGATATCATTTAGATGAATTAAAAAACCAAATTACCCAAACGACATCTGCTTACTTTGAACCTGCTTTAGATTATGTCATTGTAAAAATCCCTCGATGGAATTTTGATAAATTCAAAGGTGCTAATGATACATTAGGATTGCAAATGAAAAGTGTAGGGGAAGTAATGGCTATTGGTAGAAGCTTTACAGAAGCGATTCAAAAAGCATGTCAAAGTTTAGAAAATGAATCCATTGGCTTAGGATATTATGGAAAAAACTTAATGAAAAACGAAGATGTAATGGAATACATTAAGACCCCAAAATGGGATCGTATCTTTAGAATTAAAGATGCTTTAATGCAAGGGTCTACGGTACGTTCCATTGCTGCGGCAACGGGTATTGACAATTGGTTCTTGTATCAGATTCGAATAATTTGCAACATAGAAAAAGAATTGATGAAATATAGCTTGGAAACTTTGCCAACTCAAACATTGAAGGAAGCAAAAAAACACGGATTTAGTGATATGCAAATTGCTAAACTATTACATGGCAACACCAATGATGATGCTGTATATGAAAAACGTAAAGCATTAGGCATTACTAGAGTTTATAAAATGGTGGACACCTGTAGCGCAGAGTTCGAAGCAAAAACACCGTATTTTTATTCAAGTTTCGAAAACTAAAAAAACAAATTGTATTTTCAAATTGTAAATACAATTTAAAAAATTACTACCGCTTTAAAAGCATAACAATAAAAGATATGAACGCAAAAGAAATTGTAGCACAAAACGAAAAAGAAACAAGAGCAGGATTCGGTGATGGAATTTTAGAAATTGCAAGAGAAAATAAAGACATAATTGTATTAACTGCCGACTTAGCTGGTTCTTTTAAGTTAGGCCCGTTAATGAAAGAAATGCCTGAACGTTTTATTGAGGTGGGTATTGCAGAAGCAAACATGATTGGCATCGCTGCTGGTTTAACCATTGGCGGTAAAATTCCTTACACAACTACTTTTGCGGGATTTAGTACAGGCCGCGTATATGATCAAATTAGACAATCTGTTGCATATTCCGATAAGAATGTAAAAATATGCGCGTCACATGCAGGTTTAACATTAGGAGAGGATGGTGCAACACACCAAATTTTAGAAGACATTGGCTTAATGAAAATGTTGCCAGGTATGACCGTGATTGTGCCTTGTGATTACAACCAAACGAAAGCGGCAACAAAGGCAATAGCAAGCTTCCATGGACCAGTGTATTTACGTTTTGGTCGTCCAAAATGGCCCAACTTCACTAAGGAAGACGGATCTGATTTTGTCATTGGTAAAGCACAAATTTTAGCAGAAGGAACTGATGTAACCATTATTGCTTGTGGTCACTTGGTTTGGAAAGCTATTGAAGCTGCAAAACAATTAGAAGAGCAAGGGGTTAGCGTAGAGGTAATTAATTTACATACGATTAAACCATTGGATGAAGCTGCAATTATTAAGAGCTTACAAAAAACTGGTTGTGTTGTAACAGCCGAAGAGCATAATATTATTGGTGGAATGGGTGATGTTGTTGCACAAGTGGCTGCTAAAAATTATCCAGTACCTCAAGAATTTATTGGAACCAAAGATACATTTGGGGAAAGTGGAACGCCAAGTCAATTATTAACCAAATATGGTTTAGATGCGGTGAACATTGTAGAAGCTGCTAAAAAAGTAATGAGTAGAAAAAAGTAATTTCACAACCTATTAAAATAAAAAAAAGAGGCTCAATATTGAGCCTCTTTTTTTTATAAAATCATTGGTACGAAGGTTATGGAGCTAAACGAACTTTCGTCCAACTATGGTCTTGGTTCAATGTATATTTTAAACGATCGTGTAAACGTGAGCTTCTACCCTGCCAAAATTCTATAGTAGTGGGTTGTATCATATAACCACCCCAATGTGGTGGTAAAGGCACATTGCCCTCTTTGTATTTTGCTAAGTTCTCATTCATAAGGTTTTCCAAATAGGCTCTATCAGGAATCACTTGACTCTGTGGGGAGGTCCATGCGCCAACCTGGCTGCCTAATGGACGTGAATGAAAATACTTTTCACTTTCTTCAGTACTTACTTTTTTTATAGAACCATTAATACGCACTTGACGCTCCAATTCTTTCCAGAAAAAATTCATTGATACAATAGGATTGGCTGCAATTTCTTTTCCTTTATTACTTTCATAATTAGTGAAAAAAACAAAACCTTCAGGAGTGAACCCTTTTAAAAGTACAACTCTACCTGTTGGTCCACCATCTAAACCAATCGTAGATAAAACAAAGGCATTCACTTCATCAATATTGCTTTGAATGGCCTCCTTCCACCAATGTTCAAATTGATCCATTGGATTTTGAGCGGTAGACACTTCATCTAAGGAAGCCAATTGATAGTCTTTACGAATACCTGCGATATCTTGATTCATTGTAAAATTTATTGTTTTGTATAATAAATTATAGTAACCACACTTAATAACAACAACATGCCTACTAGTTGATGCAATTGTGCCATCCATTCAAAATTTGCCCATACACCTGGTACAATGTTTACACTTGACAATACAGCGAATACGCCTAAAGCAACTTGGAACAAAACCAATGTTATCGGCATACGACGTAGAATATGCCAAAAAAAAGTCCCTTTTATGGTAAACATTTTCATCGTCCAAACGCCAATGCATAAAACTAATAAATAAGCCAACCCTCGATGCACAAAATGAATCCAAATTTTATTATTCACTGCATTTAACAAAAAACGGTCACTATTCAGTAATGCATTGGGTATCCATTGGCCGTTAATAGTGGGCCAGGTACTTGCTACATTGGCTGCTTTATGTCCTGCCATTAAAGCACCGTAAATGAGTTGAATACATAAAATAAATACAATTATCCATGCCCCTATATGAATCCATTCGATATTTTTTATACTATTTTGATCTTGTTTGTCAACTTGCCTATTTTGGTGTTGTAAAAGAGGGGTAATTTTTAAAGAAAGTGCAAACCAATAAGTGTATGAAAGTAAACCAAGTGCAAAAATAAAATGCAGTGCTAAGCGGGTAGGCTTTACATAAACTGCATCTCCCTCCAACCCACTTGCTACCATAATCCAACCAATGGCTCCTTGCATTGCTCCTAATAAAAATAAGATGAGCAAGGGTTGAATCATTTTTCTTTGAAAATATTTTTTAACCAAAAAATAAACAAACCCAATGGCAAATACCACACCGATACTACGTGCCCATAAACGATGAAACCATTCCCAAAAAAATATAAATTTAAAATTGGCTAAAGTAAAATCAAAATTCAATAATTTGAATTGAGGCGTGGTTTTATATTTAGTAAACAACACTTGCCATGATGCCTCACTCATAGGTGGCAATGCACCTGTGACCACATCCCACTCGGTAATGGAAAGCCCGCTTCCTGTCAAACGGGTAATTCCTCCAAGCACAATTTGAAAAATGGTCATTGCCACACCTAATAACAACCAATTGGCAACAGCTTTGGATTTATAATCTTGTGTTTGCATTTTTTAATTTCTAGTTATTGAAGCCTATAAACAGAAGCACAAAGTTACTAAGTAAATAGATTGAGAATTTACTAGTTGTGAAAAAGTGAAACTTGGATTTTGGTTTGTGGGAAAGAATCAAGAATTTTATATCATGTTATTAAACGCTTACCAAACAAATTTACCAGAAGCGGGTTGTGACGAAGCTGGACGTGGAAGTTATGCAGGCCCAGTGTATGCTGCAGCAGTCATACTCCCTGCTGGATTTTACCATCCCTTGTTAAATGATAGTAAAAAATTAAGTGAACAACAACGTAACTTTTTAGTGCCAATTATTAAAGAAAATGCAATTGCATGGGCCATTGCTTTTCAAACAGCTGCTGAAATAGATGCATCCAATATTTTAAAAGCTGCCATAAAAAGCATGCATTTAGCATTAGATCAATTAAAAAAGAGGCCCCTTTTTATTGCAGTCGATGGAAATAAATTTTACAGTTATCAAACAATTCCACACCAAACAATTGTAAAAGGGGATGGGAAGTATGCACATATTGCAGCGGCAAGTATATTAGCCAAAACAGCGCGAGATGCCTATATGGAAAATTTACATCAACAATATCCTCAATATGGATGGAATAATAATAAAGGATACGGAACTGCTATGCATAGAGCAGCAATAAAAAATTACGGTTTGTGCTTTGAGCATCGTAAAAGTTTTGATATTCTTCCGCCTACGCTATTTGAAAAAAGTATACCTGCCTAGCTGATACATAGCCTTAGGGCTAGTGTGCAAAACTAACCCTTAGCATTTCGCTTTTAATGTATTTTATTTGTAGCAAAGCCAGCTTATGTTTTCCATTCATTATTTAGAACCTAAAAAGTTAACTAGGCTAGCGTTTCAATTGCTTATTGAAAAACAAGCAGAATGTAAAATTGTGTATAGTGGTGATTGTATAAAAAACTATGAAACTTATTTAGTGCAAATGAATACTGTTTCAGATTTATGTATTATTTCAGATAGTTTCCCTTACATAGAAATTATAAAATTGATCAAGCTCATTAAACAAAAATCCAATCATCCTTTTATTCTTTTAAAATCTGACATGAAATTTATAAAAAGTATTTGCTTTTTATTAAAGAATGGATTGGATGGTATTTTTTTTACAGAAGACGATTTAATTGACTTAAAACATTGCGTTAGAAATAAAACAAAATTTAAATTGTCTGCCAATAAATTAAAATTAATTTCAACCAACAGAATGAATGAATTCCACATCAAGGAATTACATTACAATACAAGCCCTTTAACGCTGAATGAATTACAATTTATTCAAGCTTGTGCAAAAGATGAGAGCTATGAACAAATTGCTTACACACTTGGCAAAAGCATCAACACTATATTTGGATATCGTGACAGGATTTTTAAAAAATTACAAGTAAAACAAAGGAGCGCCATGGTATTGACGGCCCTCAAAAGAAATTATATTGATTTGTAAAATGAATGGAAGCTATTGAATCTCCCATGTTTCACGTCCTCTAATAAGTTTGTCTAAATCTCCTGGGCCTTTTACCAAAGCTTCTTCTAATTGCAATGCCATCATATCCTCATAACAAGGTCGGTCTGCAGTAAAGAAAACACCAAAAGGTCGAGGAAATACCGCACCCACTTCGGAAGGATTGTCAAATAAACGTGTTAACACTTGTGCCTTATAAAAATCTTTTTCATCATGCATCCATAGGTCGTCTGCACTGTAATGTTCACCAATGCTTACAACTTGTGGGCGCATTCCGTCAAAGCGCAATCCAAGTTCATTATTTGCCCCAAACCGCAATGGTTTTCCTTGTTCTAAAAATAAAGCATGAAGTGGCTTTGTTGATTTCTCAGTGAAAATTTCAAAAGCACCGTCATTAAAAATATTACAGTTTTGATAAATTTCAAGAAAAGAAGTCCCCTTATGTTGTTCGGCACGGGTTATCATAAATTGCATGTGCTTGGGGTCACGATCCATTGTACGGCCCACAAAAGTTGCGTCAGCTCCTAGTGCCAAAGCTGCTGGGTTAAATGGATGATCAATACTTCCCATTGGTGTGCTCTTTGTTATTTTATTAACTTCAGAAGTGGGAGAATATTGACCTTTAGTAAGTCCATAAATTTGGTTATTAAATACTAAAAAGTTGACATTGAAATTTCTTCTTAACATGTGAATAGTATGGTTGCCCCCAATACTTAATGCATCCCCATCACCTGCAACAATCCAAACACTTAATTCAGGACGAGCCGCTTTTAATCCACTTGCTATGGCAGTTGCACGGCCATGGATGGAGTGCATGCCATAGGTATTCATGTAATAAGGAAAACGACTACTGCAGCCAATGCCACTAATCACCACAATATTTTCTTTGGCCACACCAATGGTGGGCATTACTTTTTGTACTTGCGCCAAAATAGAATAGTCACCACAACCAGGACACCAACGCACTTCCTGGTCAGTCGCAAAATCCTTTGAAGTTAATGTGGCCATTGGTGCTAAAGTTTCAGTAGACATATACACTATTTTGAATGCAAATTTACGAAAATACAAGGAGCCTGACACAATTAAATATGCATTATTTAACACGACGCCCTTTCCAAGTATAGGTTTTAATTTGACCAAATAAGCCTGCAACTAGGGTATAAAATATATGCAATGGTTGATAAAGTGGGAAGTATCGCAATTGACCTGGCATTTTATAAAACCTAGACACGGGTATTAAAAATATAATTTCAAAGACTGTCTTGGTGAATAGGGAAAGCAACAAGAACGGAAAATCTCCCAATAACAACAAAATAAAAAAAGTTAAATTGTACAAATACACCAACATTAAAACCCAAAAAATGGAATTATCATCATAATAACGGGCCTTACTGGACCAACGAATTCTTTGCATGATAAAGTCCTTCCAATTGTCCATTGCCTTTGTCCAAACGATTGCGTTTGGATGAAATAAATACCCTATGTTGCTGGATAGCGTCGTTTTCATTTTATGCATTAGAAACATATCATCCCCACTTGCAATTTGGTCTACGCCCTTATAGCCTCCGACAGCAATAAAAGCAGCCTTTTCAAAAGCTAAATTAGCACCATTGCTCATTGAATGTTTACCAGCACCTACTGCAGCAGCGGTTATCCCTTGTAATGCCAAAAAATCAAGTACTTGAAACTCATTTAAGATCCCAGTTTCTTTAAAAAACATTACGGGTGCTGCAATAAATACCAATTTATTTTCCTGCTCATTTTGTTGAATATAGGCATTGTATAAACTAAGCCATTGCGGGGGTACAACACAATCAGCATCAGTAGTAACAATCCATTCACCTTTTGCTTGACTAACTGCTATTTCAATTGCCTTTTTTTTAAAAGAATTTATTGTATCAGGTGCATCATAAGCTGCAAGGCTAAGCAAGTGTACATTTGAAAATTGAGCGCCAATCTCTTTTACAAGCAAGGGGGTGTCATCCTCCGAAAAATCATCCACTACCAAAAGCTCAACATATTCCATTGGATATTGTTGATTAAGTATTGAATCAATGCATTTTTTGATATTTTGGGCTTCATTTCGGGCAGGAACTACTACGGTAAAATGGATAAAGCCGCTCGCTATTTGCTTTGATATTGGTCCTGGCTCAGGCTGAAATGGTTTTAATTGGCCAAACCAATAACGGTAGGCCAGTAATAAAAGGGCATATAGACAACCTACAACAATCACCAACCAATGTAAGAATAAAAACATAAAACAAAGTTACTGTCTTTCCTAGCGAAAAATAAGTGAAATTGTCAAATTCAACGTATTTTTGAATTAGTTGCATAACTAACTATATGTCAAACAACCAATTTAAAAGAGGAGAATTATACAGCGTCATCAATGGCATGGCCACTACGGCGGTAGCAAGAAGATTGCAAAAGAATTTTCGAACAGCTGGACTAGACATTACCATTGAACAATGGTCTTTGTTATATCATTTATGGAAAGAGGATGGTTTGAGTCAACAAGAATTGGGTGCCCGCACTTTTAGAGACAAAGCAAGTACTACCCGACTCATCGATAATTTAGAAAAATTAGGATTGGTTACAAGGGTTGCAAGTTCAACAGACAGGCGTATCAATAGAGTTTTTTTAATGGAAGCCGCAAAACCATTACAACAAATAACCTATGATATAGCAAATCAAACGATGAATGAAGCCTTACAAAACATTCATAAAGAAGAAATCGAAATTGTGCGCAATGTCTTACAGCGGGTTTATGATAACTTATCACATCCTGATTTAATATAATTTATACATTAAACGAACCTATAAAAAAGTACCCAACTATTTATTAAAAAATATAAACCTTTTACAATGGAAACAACAATACAAGGAGGTGAATGGATCATCAAAGAAGTAAAAGCTGCTGATGTATTTATTCCAGAAGAATTCAATGAAGAACAATTAATGGTGCGCGATATGTGTAACCAATTCGTAGACACCGAAGTGCTTCCTGTTGTAGAACGCATTGATAAACTTGAGCCAGGCTTAATGCCTTCCTTACTAGAAAAGGCTGGCGCGCAAGGCCTATTGGGCATTACCGTTCCAGAACAATATGGTGGCTTGGGGAAAGATTTTATAACAGCTACTTTAGTTGCAGAATACTTGGGTGGTGGTTTTTCTTTTTCTGTAGCCAACGCTGCACATACAGGCATAGGCACACTTCCAATTTTATATTTTGGTACCGAAGCTCAACGTACTAAATATGTCCCTAAATTGGCTAGTGGTGAATGGAAAGGTGCCTATGGATTGACGGAACCCAACAGTGGTTCTGATGCATTAAGTGCTAAGAGTACAGCTACCTTATCGGCCGATGGAAAACATTATATTTTAAATGGTCAAAAATGTTGGATTACCAATGGAGGATTTGCGGATGTTTATACCGTATTTGCCAAGATAGATGGTGAACAATTTACTGCCTTTATTGTAGAGCGCGGTATGGAAGGATTCACACAAGGGCCCGAGGAACATAAAATGGGTATCAAAGGATCAAGTACAGTACAATTGTATTTTCAAGATTGTAAAGTACCTGTTGAAAATGTACTTGGAGAAATTGGAAAAGGACATATTATCGCATTTAATATTTTAAACATTGGCCGTTTAAAATTAGGTGCTGCCACATTGGGTGGGGCAAGAAGGGCATTGACTACCTGCGTTCAATATGCTAAAACAAGAGAACAATTTAAATTACCCATTGTAAAGTTTGGCGCCATTCGCCATAAGTTAGCAGAGATGGCCATTAAAATGTGGGTGGGTGAAACTGCTTTATATCGTGTTTCCCGTACGATTGATGAAAAAGAAGCAGCCCTTGCTTCCGAAGGAAAAAATTTATCGGAATCCCTACTTGGTGCGGCCGAAGAATACGCCATTGAATGTGCCATTTTAAAAGTATTTGGATCTGAAGCTTTGGATTTTGTTGTTGATGAAGGTGTTCAAATTCATGGAGGTAACGGGTATAGTGATGAGTATACCATTTCAAAAGCATACAGGGATAGTCGTATCAATAGAATTTATGAAGGTACCAATGAAATCAACAGATTGCTTACAGTTGATATGGTATTAAAACGTGCAATGAAAGGTAAATTAGATTTGATGGGTCCAGCATTAGCTGTTCAACAAGAATTAATGAGCATTCCAGATTTTAGTGATGATTCGGATGCTCCTTTTGCAAAAGAAAAAAAATACATAGCCAATTTCAAAAAATGTATTTTAATGGTAGCAGGAGCAGCCGTTCAAAAACTAATGATGACATTAAATAAAGAGCAAGAAATTTTAATGAATATTGCAGACATGTCCATTGTAACTTTTCATGCGGAGTCAGCGCTACTTAGATTGGAAAAATTAACAACCATAAAAGGGGAAGCTGCCACTACCGTGCAAGCAGCAATAGTTAGTACTTATCTCTATGACGCTGCTGATGCTATTCACAAAGCGGGTAAGGATGCGTTAAATAGTTTTGCCGAAGGTGATGAATTAACAATGATGTTAATTGGATTAAAACGCTTTACAAAAGTGGCACCATTTAATTCAAAAGAAGCACGTCGTACTATTTGCGCTCAATTGGTTGCAGATGATGGGTATAAATTATAAGACTTTAATAAAATAATTATACGATTCTTACATTGCGCGAGAAACTTTCTTCTAAAGAAATTAAAGTTTCCGTTCTTTCAATGCCTTTTATTTTTTGAAGTTCATCATGCAATACAAAACGAAGTTGTTGAATATCCTTGCAAACAATTTCTACAAACATGCTATAATTGCCTGTGGTATAATTTACCCTTACAACCTGAGGGATGGCTCTTAATGCTTGGGCAACGGTATCGTACAATGAGCTTTTTTCTAAGTAAATTCCAATGAAGGCAATAATGTCATACCCTAACATTTTTAAATCAATAGCCAATTTTTTACCACGAACGATGCCTAGTTCTTCTAATTTTTTTATACGAACATGTATGGTTCCCCCGGAAACAAAAAATTGTTTTCCTAAATCAGCATAGGAAACTTCACCGTCTTCCATCATGGCTTGAATAATTTGCAAATCCAGTTTATCCAAGTTTTTATCAATATTTAATTTAACGCTAGGTTTTTGTTCCATTTTTATATTTTTTTAAAAATAAAGCTAATTTATTAATTATATTCTATATTTTAAAATAAAACATTAAAATCTTTACAATACATAAGACAATACCTTAGTTTTGATATATCAAATGAGGAAAAACACACCGTAAATCCGCAAATGATAAAGTTCTTACTACTGTGGGGTGATGAAATTTTTGGCAGACATGCCCCCTTGTCTCGGGGGTGAGGATAACGGGATAAATATAGCATAGAGCCGTCTAGCAATAGGCGACCAGGGTCGACCACTGAACTTTGTGCTAAAACTAACTGCCTCATGGAGGTTCGATCCCTCCCCCTACAGCAACTTAAAAGCCCTATTACATTGATAATAAATGTAGTCAAAGAAATAACTTGAATTTCTCTACTTCGTCTTTCTCTACTTCAGCTTTCTCTACGACGACACATTTATTTCATTTTTTCTAAAACCTGTTGTTTCTGGTTTTCGGCTAAATTGCTTCTAATTTTAGTTTTACTCAACTGGTAAGAAATTGAAAGTCTAAAATTTTGGGTGTTGGTTTCATTATGGTTGGTGATGGTAAAATTTGTCCCGGTGGTATAACCATCAAATTTTTGCAGCCCAAAAGGATCAATGGCCGCGATGGAAGCAATTATTTTTTTATGGTAAAACTTATGCATCAAGCTAATACTCATATTCACATTGCTACGATTTTTCCCTTGCGGATTGATATAGGTCCCATATTTATTGCTTGCCTCAAGCATGGTGATGGGATTGATTGCATAGGTATAATTTAAGGTTACATATTCAGTTGTACCATCAATATATTTTAGCAATTGTTTTTCACGCTCATTGTATTTATAATAAATAAAACCTCCACTTACATTTACTTTAAACAGTTTGGTTACGTTTATACCCGTCCAAATACTTCCTGAATATTCAGCTTGGTTTGCTATATTTTGATAGGTAGTTTGGGTTTTACCATTTTGAATTAAAGTTCTCACTGCACTAAAAACATTTTTTACATGGTTGTAGCCCAAATTTCCATTGATGTTAAATTTGGGTTTAACATAGGTAAAATTAAAATCATAATTATCATTTAAGGTGGGCTGAATGAGTGGATTGCCAAACCTAATATTGTACGGATCACTGTAATCGATGTTTGGATTTAATTCCAAAATGCCCGGTCTTTTTATAGTTTCTCTAAATACCCAAGCAATAGAAAAGTCTTTATTAAATTCCTTTCTAAAGGTGATATTGGGTAAAAAATTTAGGTACGTTGTATTGGCATCAGCTGAGTTGCCCAAAATAAATTGAAAGTTAGCGCCCGTGTTTTCTGCTTGTATACCTGTAATAATTCTCCATTTTTTAGGAAGTCCCACAATCAATGATGCCCTTAATTGAACAATTGATTGGTTAAAGAAAAAGTTATTGCTTAATAAATCATTGTTGATATAGTTATTGTTGAGCTTGCTCAAATAACGCGTGCTTAAAATAGTATGATTAGTATTGTTTGAATAATACGCACCAATGGAATAGTAAATTGTACCAGAATCATTGATGGGCTTATTATAATTGCTGTTAAAATAAAAAGAATGAATATAATTATCCGTGAGTTGTAATTGTGTAGAGTCAAGACCAGTGGGTGTAAAATTGGCTTGTAAAAATTGTTGGTAATAATCTCGGTTATTGTCATTTTTACTAAAACTAAGCCCTGTGTTTACTTGTAATTTTTCGACAGGATTTTTCCCTTTCCATTGATAAGCTCCTGAAATTGACTGGCTGTAGCCATCACCCTCATATTGATTTGACCTGGTATTGGCTTTATACACCTTTAAGGTGCTGTCAAGATTGGTTGAAACAATGAAAGATTTATTTTGGTATTTATTTAAGTTTCCTTGGTAAATAAAAGTGGCGTTCGCTTTTTTATTAAAATCATAATCGGCCTGTAACCTCAAGCTAGGGGTGGTATTACGATTGGTAAAATTAGTATGGGTATAAAAATAATTGACTGAATCTTTGTAAAAATTTTCTCTTTGATAAGTTGAAAGGCCCCTAACTTCTCCATTGCTAAAACCCAAGTTGGCTAAAAAGTTAAGTTTACTGCTGCGGTAATTAAAATTGGTAGAAACGGCTTTTTCTCCTTTTGTACCGTAGGTTAGCGAAAGCCTTTCGTATAATCCAATACGGCCTTTTTTCGTAACGATATTAATAACACCACCAGGATAGGTTGCATATTCGGGCGGAGGATTGCTCATCAATTCAACACGTTCCACCACGTTGGCGGGTAAACTTTCTAATAACTCCGCCAATTGCTGACCACTAACATTAACGGGCTTTTCGTCCATCAAAATAAGGGGCACCCTACCTTGCATTAGTAAACTTCCATCAGGATTTACATTCATCAAAGGCAAATTGCGCAACATTTCGGCAGCACTTGCTCCATTGTTCAAGGGACTTTCAGCAACATTCACGATTAATTTTCCATCCTTATTTTCAAAGAGGGGTTTTGCGGCATAAACGATGACTTCTGTTAAAGTGGAAGTGGATTCATTTAATTTAATATCTCCTAAATTAATGTCAATTTTTTCAGGAGATACTGTAATGCTATCCATTATTAGAGGGGCGTAGCCAGTGTTGGAAAATTGTAAAACAAATAACCCGGTATCTAACAACATGAAATCAAATGCGCCGTTTTTATCTGAAATAAGGGTATTAATAGGATGCGCTCCCATTGGTTGGTAGCGGTTACGTACTACCACGGAAACACCACTTATTGGTTTATTTGATTTCGCATCCACTACATTTCCTAAAATACTTCCATTGATTGGTGTATTCTTAAATTTTGTTTGTCCCTTAGCTACCTGAAAAGAAAATAGAATAAAAAGTAAGCTTACTAACTTTATCATTCAATGTTTATAAATTAGTCTTCAATCACATTTACTTTAGGAACTAATATATGCATGATGAGCCATGCTAGTAAATAAGATAGGGCACAAACAGCAAACATGATATAATACGCAATTTCTATTTGGTGAATCGCACGATAGTATACAAATAAATTCTTTTGTACCAATAAGGATAACAAAATACCTCCAATGGCTCCAAACATACCTCCAATGCCTGTTACAGAGCCAATGGTATGTTTTGGGAACATATCACTAACTGTAGTAAAAATATTAGCACTCCAAGCCTGATGTGCAGCAGCTGCTATTCCAATGACCAACACAGCCAACCACATATTAATCGTGCCTAAATATTGTGCAAATAAAATAGGAAGTACTAAAAAAGCATATATTAGCATGGATGTTTTTCGAGCCTTAAACACAGGCCAATTGTTGCTAATCAACCGCAATGGAACCCATCCTCCCCCAATACTCCCAATTACGGATAATGAATAAACTGCAGCTACGGGTAAAGCAATTTCAGTGCCTTTTAAGCCGTATTGACTTTCTAAAAAATCGGGCAACCAAAAAAGATAAAACCACCAAATAGGGTCTGTAAGTAATTTGCCAATTGAAAAAGCCCAGGTTTGTTTATAGCCTAATAATTTACCCCATGAATATTTTTTTGTTGGTTTTGGCAGTTCATCTGCGGCCAATGGTTCAACATCACTGTTAATGTAGGCAAGTTCTTCGGCTGTAATTTTTGGATGAATGGCTGGTGTTCGATAATATTTTTGCCAAAAAAACAACCAAATTAACCCCAATAGGCCTGTCAACACAAAGGCCCATTGCCAACCATAGTTGACAGCAATAAAAGGCACAGTTAAAGGAGCTACAATCGCACCAATATTGGCACCTGAATTAAATAATCCTGTAGCCAGCGCCCTTTCTTTTTTGGGAAACCACTCAGCGGTTGTTTTGATAGCAGCTGGAAAATTACCGGCCTCTGTGATACCCAATGCAGCTCTCGCTGCAGCAAAACCAAACACATTTTTAGCAAATGCATGCGCTATGGCAGCTACACTCCATAATCCAGTTGCCCAACTATATCCTTTTTTGGTACCAATTTTATCTATAACCCTGCCTGCTAACATAAGTCCAATTGCATAACTTATTTTGAACGCAATTTCAATATTGGCATAATCAGCATCATCCCATTTTAATTCTTTTGAAAGTGTGCTTTTTAATAAACTTATTACTGCTCTATCTAAATAATTGATGGTGGTTGCAAAAAAAACCAACGCACAAATAGTCCATCTCAAATTCCCAATTTGTTTCTTCATAATTTTATTTTAACCCTTCAATGGATAATAATTGTTTTGTAATCACAGTTAGGTCATCGTATTGCTTGGTTGCTAGCACATTTTTAGTAATTAATTTACTACCAAGCCCGACACCTGCTGCGCCGGCGTTTAACCAAGTCATGATACTTTGCGCTGTAGCATCTACACCTCCTGTAACTAAAAAGTGTACATCACTAAAAAGGGGCTTTATGGCTTCTATAAAACCAGGGCCTAATACATTGCCTGGAAATAATTTAACAAGGCTACAGCCAGCAACTTGTGCAGTATGAATTTCAGTTGGAGTCATGCAACCAGGAATCCACAAAACTTTGTGTAAGTAGGCAATATCAGCAATGGATGCATCAAATACTGGGCTTATTAAAAAATCGGCACCAGCTTCTATATAGTTTTTTGCATCTTCTTCCTTTTTAATGGTACCAATGCCTAGGTATAAATCGGGCATCTCAGATCTCAAGGCAATTAAGGCTTTGAAATTTTCCAACGCATTTACACCTCTATGCGTGAACTCAATGGTTCTTATGCCTCCTGCATACAATGCTTTCACTACTTCAATAACAACTTCTACGTCTTTTTCATAAAAAAGAGGAATCAATTTAGCAGCAAGAATATGTTGCGTTACCTTGTCAATACTATGCATATGTGTTTATTAATATCTAGACTGAATTAACTGAAAAGATTGTTTTGTAGCATCGCCTACTTCTTGCAATTTACCAAATGCAGCACTTGCAGCAAAATTTATAACTTGCTCTTGCGAAAAATCAGGTTGTAAAAAGCCATAAATAAGTCCCCCCATGAAGCAATCTCCACTACCAACCTTATCGATAACGTTTTCGGTAAAATATTCTTTGCTCACTGCTTGCTTTTCTTTGTTCGCTAAGGTAGCATAATAACGCACCGCATCCCCCTCTGAAAAACGGTAGGTATTGGCGACTGCATGGCAAAGAGGATAAGTTGCCATTATCTCGGTAGAAACGACTTGTGCTTGTTCAATGTAAAATTCTTTTTCGCAATCTTCGTGTAATAAAGGATTTAATTGTGTTCCTAATAATTGAAGGGCACTCCACACATTTCCCATAATCACATGACAGTATTTAACCAAAGAAGGCATTACTTGTGTTGGTTTTTTCCCATATTGCCACAACTTGGCCCTGTAATTTAAATCCACCGAAATGGTCATTCCTTTTTTTGTAGCAAATTGTAAGGCTTCGTCACATACTGCCACAATTGTTGGATGTAAGGCAGGACTGATCGCCGTAAAATGAAACCAATCATAACCATTCAATACTTGTTCCCAATCAATCATGCCTGGTTGTAAAAAAGAAAAAGAGGAATATGCTCGATCATAAATAACACCTGCATTTTTTAAATCAGCTCCCATGGGTAAAGTATAGGTTCCGATTCGATCTCCCTGTAATAAAACAGCCGATGTGTCAATACCTTCGGCTTGCAATGAAGTTAAAATTTCCTTGGTAATGTAATGGTCTGGTAAGCAAGTACTATATTTTACAGGAACCCCCCAATTGGCTAAAGCTTTTGCAACGTTGAGCTCGGCACCTCCAATGAAAACAGGCATTGTATTTTCCTTTATCCATTGCATTTGTAAGTTAGGTGAGAAGCGCAGTAATAATTCTCCAAAACAAAATACTTTTTTCATGGTGTGCAAATATATTGATCTGTTCTTATTGTTTGATTATACTTTCCAACCAAAATATTGATTGGCATTGTGAAAGCAAATGTCTTGAATGATTTTTCCAGTCCATGCAATATCGTTAGGAAGTTCTCCCTCTTCTATTTCATTACCAAATAAATTACATACAATACGACGGAAATATTCATGTCTTGGGTAAGACAAGAAACTTCTTGAGTCGGTTAACATTCCAACAAATTTACTTATTAATCCCATATTACTCAATGCACTAATTTGTCTTTCCATTCCATCTTTTTGATCCAAGAACCACCAGCCACTTCCATATTGAACTTTACCGGCAACGCTGCCGTCGTTGAAATTCCCAATCATCGTGGCCATTAATTCATTGTCAGCAGGGTTTAAATTGTACACAATCGTTTTCGCTAATTTATCATCACTATCTAATTTATTTAAAAATTTAGATAAGGCTGCTGCTTGTGAAAAATCACCAATACTATCCCATCCCGTATCTGGACCAAGCTTTTGCAACATTCTTGTATTGTTATTTCTAAGAGCTCCTAAATGATATTGTTGAATCCATCCTTTTTCCCAATCCCATTCTGCAAAATGCAATAACATACAAGATTTAAACTTGCGTTGCTCCGTTAAATTTAATTCTTTACCACCATGCACTTTTACAAAGATGGCTTCAATTTCAGTACCTGTAAATTCTTCCGCATAAATTTCTTCTAAGCCATGGTCGCTCACATTACATCCCATGCTTGCAAAATAATCGTGTCTATTTTGTAAAGCATATAAGAAATCTTCAAAAGTAGAAACTGAAATGCCCGAAGCTTTTTCTATTTTTTGTACATAACTCACAAAGTTAGCGGCATTACTTACTTCCATCGCTTTGTCTGGACGGAAAGCAGGCAATACTTTTACAGCAAAATTGCTATCCTTTATTTGTTGATGGTATTCCAATGAATCGATGGGGTCATCCGTTGTACAAATTACACGTACATTCATTTTTTGGATTAATCCCTGCGTTGAATAACTCGGATCTTGTAACAATGATGAGGTAGTATCATAAATGCCTTTTGCACTTGTTGGATTTAATATTTCATGTACTCCAAAATATCTTTGTAATTCCAAATGTGTCCAATGGTACAAAGGATTGCGCATGGTATAAGGAACTGTTTCCGCCCACTTTAAGAATTTTTCTTCGTCTGAT
>Ga0209188_1000254_pt1 | contig 57892 bp, 53 predicted proteins | sample C_130625_EF_Meta_FD_187307 | JGI IMG/M metagenome (GOLD analysis project Ga0209188, IMG submission 187307) | Freshwater microbial communities from Lake Croche, Canada to study carbon cycling - C_130625_EF_MetaG (SPAdes) (version 2) | ecosystem: Environmental > Aquatic > Freshwater > Lake...
AGGCACCAGTGATTACTGGATTTAAAGGAACCAAACTAAGTAAGGGGTATGCAGAAATTCCAATCGCAGCAGCGTTTGGGTAGCCTGCTGGTGGCGCACCTGTTGCTGCAGTAGTGCCAGCAGGATTGGTTCCACCAGGTAAACCCGCATAGTAAGAATAGGCGGGATCATTGGACTGAACTGGATAGGTTCCCATCGGTGTAGTAGGCAAGCCGTTACCAACAAATAGTCGAGTACCTGAACCAGGAGGAAATCCAATAACATCTTGCAGTGGAAGCGTCAGCATCTGAAAACGACTGCCTTCAGTATCATATACGGTTGCAGCATTCGCTCCTTGAACAAATGGAATTTTTGAAAGCGTAATAATGTTTGTACTGGTATCTGTATAAGAATTAGCCTGCTGACTCAATGTCTGAGGCATCTTAGCCACGCCAGAAAAAATAAAATCAATACATTGCGCATTTTTTTCGCAAATGACATTAGTTACGCCATTGGCACTCGTAACTAAAGTAGTGATTTCAGTCGATGAAGATGTAGATGAGCTACTAGATCCCCCGCCCCCACCACAAGCAAAGATGCCTGCAACAGTGACCGACACCAAGCCCAGAAGGGCTAAACGTTTTTTAGTTACCTTAATACCCATTGCAGACCTCTATTGATGTGAATGCCTTGTTTATAACCCTTAAAGAGCGTAGGTCATACAGGAAAGTGTTCACCTTTTGCTGACTAGATCTACCCTTTAAACCCAATAATCATGGGGTTTGGTAGACTTGTTCATGACCCTACTTTTTCTGTCCACTTTTTCAAATGCCTAAAAACCTCGAAATAGACTTTTCAGACGCTAAGCAGGATCGAGCCAAGAAAACCTTAGATGACCTTCTTCAGGCCGCATATGAAATTGTTGAAAATGCTGACCCCTCTGAATTTACTAGCCGCTCTTTAGCAGGTAAAGCAGGTTACTCACTTGGCACCCTCAGCAAAAGATTGGGTTCAGTTGAAAATGTCTTTTTCTGGGCCATCCAAAAAGGCAGAGAACTTAAATTCAATGAAGTTGCAAAAGGTATGGATCAATTTGATCCGCGCCTCACTGTTCAGGATTTTGTAGAGATATTTGTAGATAAAGCTTTTTCTGGAATCAATGCAGTCACGCCTTCAGTGATGCGATTTTATGATCAACGTTTTACCAAAAAAAATGGTCTTAGCACTGATTATTTTGACTATATCGATGTGTTGATTGAGCCCTATCAAAAGCTATGCCAGAAAAACACGAGCAATACTTTCAGAATCGTTTCTCAAGATGAAGCAAGAATGATCTTTAAGGCAATCCTCACGTTTGTAGAGAGGCCTTTTGCAAATGGAGATCCCATCATGGGAACTGCTGAGCATCGCAGAATTGCAATTGAAGTAATCACTAGGATGCTAGCGAAGTAACTCAGTTACTTAAAGCGCGAAGAACTGCCCTACTTCTAGACTCAACTCTTTCGCCAGCTCAGCACCAGTCAATTTACCTCCAGCGCCTTTAGCCTTAAGGACTTCAATCTGTCCACCATTACAGGTAATGAAGAAAGAATCTAGCGTAATTTGCGTTATCTCACCGGGTTTGCCTTTGACGGCACCAAAGGTTGCAGCAACATGCTTGTGGCAATCGAAGACCTGCACTTTTTGCTCACCAAACTTAGTCCAAGCACCTGGCGCCGGATTGCATGCACGAATCAAGTTATAGATTTGACTGATATGCGTTGCCCAATGAATCTGCGCAGCATCTACCCCAAACCAACCTTCATAGTTCGCTTGTGATTCATCTTGAACAATTTCTTGATGTTTTCCTGCAACCACTGAGTCAGCAGCCTCTAGCAATGCTTTAACACCGATCGGAAAAAGATAATCAAAATAGATCTTACCTAAGGTGTCATTAGGCCCAATCGCTACTTCTTTTTGCAAAATCACTTCGCCTTCATCTAGACCATCAGATGGACGGAAGATGGTTAAGCCGGTCTTTTCTTCGCCAAGTGCGATTGCCCAGTTAATAGCGCTTGGGCCACGATATTTAGGTAAGAGTGATGGGTGATATTGAATCGTGCCATGCTTTGGTATCTTGCAGAGTTCTTGCGGTACAAATTGCAATACATAAGCCATGACGCAGATGTCAGCATTAGCATCAATCATGGCTTGAGCGGCTTCAGGACTCTTTAGAGAGGCAAACTGCAAGGGATTTAAACCCCTTGCTAGCGCAGCCTCTTTTAGGACTTCAGGCTTGCTTGATTTGGGATTGTCTGGCGGGCAGAAGACGGCGACTACTTCATCCCCGCGATCCAAAAAAGCCTCTAAAGCGGCCTTACCAAAATCCGCACTCCCAATCAAAGCAATCCGCATCTTAGATGACCTTATCGTGACGTAATGTAATCAATTCATCAGTAGAGTAACCCAACTCACTGAGAATCTCATCAGTATGCTCACCAAGCAATGGTGAACGAGTCACCTCAGTTGGGCTGTCTGACATTTTGATTGGATTACCAACTGTGAGGTATTTACCTCGAATTGGGTGATCCACTTCAACCACGGTGCCAGTTGCGCGTAAAGCCGGCTCTTCAGCAATTTCTTTCATAGAAAGAATAGGACCGCATGGAACGTCGTATTTATTTAATATATCCATAACTTCAAACTTTGTCTTAGTCATGGTCCACTTTTCGATCTCACCAAAGATCTCCATCAAGTGCGGCAAGCGTGCCATTGGTGATGCAAAACGCACATCTGTGATCCAGTCTTCATGACCGATAACTTTGCAAATCGCTTCCCACACTGGAGCCTGTACCACCACATATATATATGAGTTAGGGTCAGTCTCCCAGCCTTTGCATTTCACAATCCAACCTGGCTGACCACCACCAGAGGCATTACCAGCGCGCGGTACAGAGTCACCAAACTCGCCGTTCGGGAACTGTGGGTACTCTTGCATCAAGCCAACACGCTCTAAACGCTGTTGGTCGCGCAACTTGACGCGGCACAAATTTAATACGGCATCTTGCATCGCTGCCAATACTTTTTGACCGCGGCCAGAATGCGTACGTTGATAGAGGGCAGTCACGATACCTAACGCCAGATGTAAACCAGTACCACTGTCACCAATCTGTGCACCAGTAACTAATGGAGGGCCATCATCAAAACCCGTGGTTGATGCAGAACCGCCAGCACATTGCGCTACATTCTCATACACCTTGCAATCTTCGTATGGGCCAGGACCAAAACCTTTTACAGAAGCCATAATCATCATCGGATTGAGTTCTTGAATACGCTCCCAAGAAAATCCCATGCGATCGAGCGCGCCCGGCGCAAAGTTTTCTACTAATACGTCGCACTCTTTAATGAGGCGCTCCAGAATTTCTTTACCCTTTTGGGTTTTGGTATTCACAGTAATGGAACGTTTATTGTGGTTCAGCATCGTGAAATACAAACTATCCGCGTCGGGAATGTCACGCAACTGACCGCGTGTAGCATCACCTTCGCCAGATTTTTCTACTTTGATTACGTCAGCACCAAACCAAGCCAGTAACTGAGTACAGGTTGGGCCTGATTGAACGTGTGTAAAGTCGAGGATTTTGACTCCCTCTAGTGCTTTTGCCATGATTTAAGTCCTAATAAGAATAAAATTTTGAATTGTCACAATTTTACCAGCGGGATTTAGAGAAAGATGTGGTCTGCCCAATTTTTGGGCACAGACCCCATTTAAGCCTACTTTGGAGTGATCGTATGGCTATATGCAGCTAGATTTGGGGATTTTCAAGATCAGCAATGCGCTTTTTAAGAGCCCTCTCTTGGGTAAAACGCTCGGTTTCATCCCGAATGATTGCCACGATTCCATTGACCTTCTGATGCTCATCAAAGAGCATACCCACTGTAAATGCAATAGAGAGCATGCTGCCGTCTTTATGTAGTGCCGGCACTTTTAGCAAAGATGTGCCATAACGCGTAATCCCGGTTTCCATAGATTTACGGCAGCCCTCGTTATGTCGATGGCGTTGGCGCTCCGGCACAATCAAATCTAGAGTGTTACCCAAAGCCTCTGACTCAGAGTAACCAAAGATACGGGTAGCGGCAGGATTCCACATTACAATTTTTTCGTGCGCATCGACAACGATGATCGCATCCCCAACAGATTCTACTAATTGGCTTAAGTCAATATTGGTATTCATATGATCAGTCTATAGCAGTTTTTCTACACTGCTTTTTCGTTTCGACTTTTCTTTTTTGAGGGAGAAAAAAGGCGCTCACTAGGAGCGCCCTAAAGCAAAACTACAAAAAACTGCTGTTAAGCAGAATCTTATTTTTATTAAACCGCTTTAGCTGTATGCAACTTAGCGATGTCATCAGCACTATAGCCAAGATCAGCCAATACTTCGTCAGTGTGCTCACCCAATACTGGAGAAGGCTTCACTTCGATTTCCAAATCAGAGAACTTGATTGGGCTACCGATAGTCAAATACTTACCACGCACCTTGTGATCCACTTCAACGATAGAACCGCTCTTACGCAGGTCTGGAGAAGCAGCCAATTCTTTCATGGAGAGCACTGGAGCACATGGAATATCGAACTTGCGGAGGATGTCCACAGCTTCGTACTTAGTCTTGTCTTTGAGCCAGTCTTCAATCGTTGCGAAGATATCAAAAATCTTGTCTTGACGAGCTTCAGCAGTCATGTAAGCTGGATCAGTTGCCCACTCTGGTTTGCCCAAAGCTTTAGTAATTGGCTCCCAAGCGTGACCTTGAATAGTGAAGTAGATGTATGCGTTTGGATCTGTTTCCCAACCCTTACACTTCAATACCCATCCTGGCTGACCGCCACCACCAGCGTTACCGCCACGTGGAACTACGTCAGTAAATGAGCCGTGTGGGTACTGTGGGTACTCTTCCAAGTAGCCAACTTTGTCCAAACGTTGTTGATCGCGCAACTTCACGCGGCACAAGTTCAACACAGCGTCTTGCATTGAGCAAGATACTTTTTGGCCACGGCCAGTTTTTTCACGCTGCATCAAAGCAGTCAAAATACCAATTGCCAAGTGCATACCTGTATTGGAGTCGCCCAAAGCTGCACCAGAAACTGTAGGAGGACCATCCCAGAAACCAGTGGTTGAAGCAGCACCACCAGCACACTGAGCAACGTTCTCATACACTTTTAAGTCTTCGTAAGAATGGCCATCGCTAAAACCTTTAACGGAAGCCATGATCATTTTTGGGTTCAATTCTTGGATGCGCTTCCAAGAGAAACCCATACGGTCCAAAGCGCCTGGGCCAAAGTTCTCAACCATGACGTCAGAAGTTTTGATCATCTTCTCTAAAACTTCTTTACCTTCTTGAGTCTTAGTATCCAAAGTCAAAGAACGCTTGTTACCGTTAAGCATTGTGAAGTACAGAGCATCTGCGCCTGGGATATCGCGCAATTGGCTACGTGTGACGTCACCAGAACCTGGGCGCTCAACTTTGATTACGTCAGCGCCGTACCAAGCCAATAACTGAGTGCATGCAGGACCTGCTTGTACGTGTGTGAAGTCAATAATGCGAATACCGTCTAATGGTTTAGTCATGTTTGTTTCTCCTTAAGTCTTTCTTGTTTGTTACTCAATTTAGTCTAAAAATGTTAACTTTTTATTACCGTTTTAAAGATCTTATTTCTTGCGTCTTATTTCTTGTGTCTTATTTCTTAACAGCTGCTGTAGAAGGGTTTAAGTTTGTTAAACGTCCACTCTCAGTACCCGCAGTTTCATCAATAACAGCATTGATGAGGGCTGGCTTACCGGCAGCAATCGCTTCTGTTAACGCTGCTTCCAATTCTGCTGGAGTAGTTACGTAGTAACCAACCCCACCAAATGCTTCAATCATCTTGTCATATCGCGCGTCTTTAACAAATACAGTTGGTGCAACATCAGCGCCGCCTGTTGGGTTTACGTCAGTGCCACGATATACACCGTTGTTGTTAAATACAACGGTTGTGATTGGCAAGTTATAGCGGCAAACTGTTTCCAATTCCATACCGCTAAAGCCAAATGCGCTGTCGCCCTCAACTGCAATTGTTGGCAGTCCGCTAGTCACTGCAGCGCCAATGGCGTAGCCCATACCGATACCCATAATGCCCCAAGTACCAGAGTCAAAACGCTTGCGTGGCTTGTACATGTCAACGATTGCACGGCAATAATCAAGTGTATTTGCGCCTTCATTTACCAGGTTGATATCTGGATTCTTCTTAACTACATCACGAATCACGCGCAATGCGCCATGGAAGTTCATTGGATTAGCTTCTTTAGCCAATGTCTCTGCCATCTTCGCAGTATTCTTGTCTTTCTTCTCGGTGATCGCAGCGATCCACTCAGCGCTTGGCTTAGGAACAGCAGAGATACCTTTCAACAACTCATCAACACATGAACCGATATCACCAATCAATGGAGCGGCGATTTGTACGTTGCTATCTACTTCGTTTGCTTGAATATCGATTTGAATAAATTTCTTAGGCTCTTTACCCCAAGTTTTGCCTTTACCGTGTGCGAGCAACCAGTTCAAACGCGCGCCAACCAACAACACTGCATCAGCTTCAGCCAATACGAATGAACGCGCTGCAGAAGCAGACTGTGGATGATTGTCCGGCAACAAACCTTTAGCCATTGACATAGGCAAATAAGGAATGCCGGATTTTTCGATCAAGTCACGAATCTCTTTATCAGCCTGAGCATAAGCAGCACCTTTGCCCAAGAGAATCAATGGACGTTTAGCGCCTTTGAGAACATCTAATGCACGAGCAACAGCATCCGCCGCCGGAATTTGACGTGGAACTGGATCGATTACCTTAAAGATAGATTTCTTAGCTTCGTCAGCAGGCATGGTTTGAGCAAGTAACTGGGCTGGCAAGTCTAAATATACGCCGCCTGGACGACCAGAAACTGCAGCGCGGATTGCGCGAGCAAAACCGATACCGATATCTTCAATGTGATTAATACGATATGCCGCTTTGCAATATGGCTTAGCAGCGTTGAGCTGATCCATCTCTTCGTAGTCACCTTGTTGCAAGTCAACGATTTCACGCTCACTTGAACCCGAGATCAAAATCATTGGGAAGCAGTTCACAGTGGCATTTGCCAACGCTGTTAAACCGTTCAAGAATCCTGGTGCAGAAACAGTCATACAGATACCAGGCTTTTGTGTCATGTAACCAGCAATCGCTGCAGCATTGCCAGCATGCTGTTCGTGACGGAAACCGATAAAACGCAAACCTTCTGCTTGCGCTAGACGGCATAAGTCAGTAATTGGAATACCAACGAGGCCGAAAATAGTATCGAGGTCGTTTGCCTTCAAGGCGTCAATGACGAGGTGAAAGCCATCGGTTAATTGTGTGTTTTGATTATCTGTTGTCATAGAAATTGATATAGAAATTGCAGATCTGCCCTTGTAGAGCTAATGCAATTTAGCTTTCGCTAACGTCTCCAATGTAGTTATTAATCGCACAACGGTTTTTGTTTCCCGCTTGGGCTGTACCGAATATTAGGCTTGGGGAAGGGGATCATCATTGACTTCGGTCAATTTCCCCCTAAATCCTGCAATTACAGGCAGGTTAAGGCTTAAACAAAAAGCTCTTTATGCTTTGTTTTAAGGCGACTCAAAGTCTCAGGAGAAAGATTGAGGTAGGCAGCTAGCTCTTTTTTAGGGAGAAGCTCAAACAAATCCTCATATTTGCGCAGGAAACGCTCTACTCGACCTGGGGCATCGAGCATATGCAATGTAATGGTGTGAGCCATGATTTCGCTCATCAGACGCATCACCTCAAATTCAAAGCTCTCCTTGAGAGGCTTATGCTGCTCAAGAAATTCCGCCCACTTCTTCATTGGCATACGGGCAACACGGGCTTTGGTGACGCACGCAATGCTGTATGGGGCGGCCGTTTTCAGGCGCCAGGCGGCGTAACTTGTTTCAATATCTTTTTCGATGGCAAAGCGCAAGATCATCTCTTTGGCATCCGCACTAGAAACAATGCGCTTGAGGATCCCATCCAGAACAAAGTACTGCTCCATCTGATGGTCTCCCTGGTGGAGCAAAATTTCGGATTTCTTAAGGTCTGCAATCTCTAAATGACGCTCTAAATCGGCCATTGCTACAGAGTCCAGGCTCTTTAAGACCGAGTTTTGACTCAACTGAAGACGAATCAGGTTCTTTTCGGGGTGCTTATCTAATGCCGTCATAAATCCTTGCTCCAAGACCCTATATTGTAGGCTTATTTACCCTGAAGACTAGATAAAAACCCTAATTAGGCATGTTGTTAAGCTAGAATCGAGAGGTCGTGGTGCTTTATTGCAGTGCAATAAAGTTAAACGGGAAACACTAAACGTGTGCTGCCCCCGCAACGGTAGGTAAATGCGTCTTTTTTAGCTATTTGAGGACGTCAGGAATCTGACAAAGCCACTGTGCGCGTCAATCGCATGGGAAGGCCAGATTCTGATATTTACTAGCCCGGATACCGGCCAAGACAGGTGGAATTTTGCGGACGGGGATCTTCGCGCGCCAAGCAAGCGCTAAGTTATTTGATGCCGCGCCCAATTGACGCCTGAACTCCTGCACGGGAAATTCTGTTCGACCCAGCTAACGGGGAGGTTAGCTGGGCAATCGATAACAGAAAGTGAATCATGAATCAGCAGTTCAGTAAAACTAAGGTCGCCCTCTTTTTGGGTGTACTCATCAGCATTAGCGTATTTGCTCAAACCAACTCACCTACAGTATCAGTAAGCGCGAACCCTACTAATCCCTCTAGCCCCATAGATCCGATTATCGTCACAGCAACTCGGACACCAACCAAAGCTAGTGATGTGTTAGCCGATAATGTTTACATCGGTCCAGAAGAAATTGAGCAAGCCGGACAAACTAGCTTAGTGGAGTTACTCCAACGCCAAAAGGGAGTGACCATCTCCAGCTACGGAACTGGCGGATCTAGTGCCAGCGTTTTCTTACGCGGCACAACCAATAATCAGACGCTCGTATTAATCGATGGAGTACGCATTGATGATTCCATTAATGGCGGCACCAACTGGTCAGTGATTCCACTAACCATCATAGATCATATTGAAATCGTTTTCGGACCGCAAAGTAGTCTTTATGGATCTGATGCCATTGGTGGCGTAATACAAATCTTTACCAAAAAAGGTGATGGCCCTGCCAAGGTAAGCGCCTCATTTGGATACGGTAGCTATGGCACAAGTATCAGTGAAGTCAGTATCAATGGCTCCACCCAGGGTGATCAAAAAATTCGTTACTCTCTGGCAGCCAGTCAAACCCTCTCAATGGGTTTTAATACCATAGCGCCCAACAATAGGGATGGTCTTGTCGCATCAGGCAGAACAGGTTACGTTCAAGACAGTATTACAGGCAGACTTTCGCAGGAATGGAGCAAAGGACAAGAGATCGGTTTGCAGTTTCTAAATAGCCGATTGAATAATCAGTTGCCAGGATATGATCCGCAAGAGTTTTTATATCAACAAACTCAAAATCAAGTCTCGCAATTAGGAACCTATTCTCTCTATTCTAAAAATCAAGTGCTCGAAAACTGGCGCAGTCTCTTGCAAGTTTCAGCACAAACAGGAACTGCTTTGACCCATGCTCCGAATACACCTGATAATCCTGCATACGACAGCACCTTAAATCAGAGACAAAATACCTACACTTGGCAAAATGATTTCACAATTGGTACAGATATTTTGCAAGTGTTGGCAGAGCGTAAAACTCAAAAGGTATCGAGTAATCAACTCGACTACAACAACGGTGACTTTAATAACCTGACTGCGCCCTATCCTTTTTTAGGCTTTAGTCAAACCCGCAACACGAACTCAGGAGCGATTGCTTATCAATTCAAAAGAGATGCGCACATAGCTAACTTTTCACTCCGCAACGATAGCATCACAGGCTATGGCCCCCAAACTACAGGTGCAGCAGCCTATGGCTACTTCTTCACCAAAGAATGGCGCGCAAATATAAACTATGGCACAGGTTATAGAGCGCCCACATTTAATGATCTCTACTATCCAGGCTATGGAAATACAGCGGTCCTTCCAGAGAAAAGTAAGAACACGGAAGCAGGTCTGCATTTTGAAAAACCGGGTCTAGATGGACACATCGTAGTCTTTAGCAACTCCATCTCAAACCTTATTCAAGTAAGTAATTCCGATACATGTCCAGTGGGAACGGGCATCTTTGGCTGTGCATCAAACGTAGCTAGCGCTAAAATTACCGGCGGCACTTTGAGTGGGGCTACACAAATTTCATCACTCAGTCTTAAAGGCTCCTTTACCCAACAAAATCCAGTCAACGAGAGCAGCAATAGCGTCCTTATTAAGCAAGCCAAACAATATGGCAATTTGGCCGCTGAATATCTCTACCTCAGACTGACGGCTGGTGTTGGCACTACATTCTCAGGAAGAAGAGATGATTATCAGGGTACCAGTATGGGCATGGGTGGCTACACCATTTTTAATTTCTATGCAAACTACGACCTAGAAAAAGACCTTAGCGTATTTGCCCGCTGGAATAACGCTTTCAATAAGACCTATCAACTCAGTTATGGCTATAACACCCCAGGCTCAAACGTATTTGTTGGTCTGCGTTACGCCATGAAATAAGCCCTTTTTTCAGACTACAATGCCAGTATGAATGAGACTCCCCCTCTTTCCACTGGCAACCAAGCCTCAGATATGGATGCGCTATGCGCATCCATTAATCGTTTAGCTGGAAAAATTCAAGCTATTACAGAAATAGTTCAGAACTTAAATCAAAATCGAGTGCAACTCGAAAATAAGATTGAAGATGCACAAAAGCGCATTCAACACATCTTGAGTCGCCTGCCAGAGCAGAGCGATGGTCGCCAACTCAATTTACTTGGCGAAGTTGCTCCACCAAATACTCCAGAGGATGACAATGAGCCAACAACGCATTGAAGTAAGTCTCGCCGGTCAAAAAATTACTCTGGCAACCAGTGCGGAGCATGAGCCCTTACTCCGCGCAGCATGTGTCCTGGTAGATGAGCAAATTCAACTAGCTATCAACGGTGGTAATCGCAGTATTGAACGCGCCAGTATGATGGCAGCTCTCAAAATTGCTGGCGATCTCATCACATTACAAAAAAATCAATCGCAACAAAGTACTTCCTCCGATATGAGCGCCGATGAGGTAACTCGTCTTCAAGGTCAGATTCGAGAGCTTGAGGATCAAGTAGATTCTTTGATGCAAACCCTTTCCCTGCCTGGCTCGCCAAGGCCAATAGTTCCTTGAACCGATGCGCAAGCATCCGGAGCGATCTTTACCTTGTGGGCGTGAGCGTTTCGAAAGTTCACAGTGCCAACTTAGACTTGGTCACTCCCTGAACCTCTTAATGCACCCGAAGCAGAGTAGCCGTTCCACCTTGAACCTTAGGGTTCAGGATGACGGCCTAGCGGCTAAGGCGGGGAATTCATGTTACTGAGTGACATCTTGATGCTGATGCTGTGCGGCGGTATCTCAGGCTATTTAGCCGGGTTGCTCGGCATTGGTGGTGGAATGATTCTCGTACCATTCATGATCTTAGTTTTTAATCATCTCGGCTTTAATCAAGAAGTCATAGTGCATATGGCCATTGCAACTGGCATGGCTACCATCTTGTTTACAACTACCTCTGCAATTTGGGCGCATCACAAGCATGATTCGATTGACTGGAAACTCGTTGCAGCATTAAGTCCCGGCATGATTTTTGGTGGACTTATTGGCGGAAGTGAATTATTTGAAGCGCTCAAGACTTCCTGGCTCTCCCTATTCTTTGCCGTATTCATTGTTTACACTTCAATCCAGATGCTGCTCAATAAGAAGCCTAAGGCAGGTAGAGATTTGCCTGGTGCCCTTGGTTTATTTTCTTTTGGCACATTTTCTGGGGGGCTAGCAAGCCTAGTAGGCGCAGGTGGTGCATTCATTACTGTGCCGTTTATGCTTTGGTGCAATGTTAAACCGCACACCGCAATGGCGACCTCATCAGGCCTGGGCTTTCCGATTGCGGCTGCGGCAACAATTGGGTATATGTATGGAAGCTGGGGCAACCCCAACCTTCCTGCAGGCTCGATGGGCTTTGTTTACTTACCAGCGGTAGCGTGCATTGTGACGGTCAGCATCTTTACTGCACCTTTAGGGGCTAAGATGGCTAGAAAACTCGATATTGCTCAACTCAAACGCGTTTTTGGCATCATCCTTTTTTTCCTTGCAGCCTTCATGTTTAATGAAAGCCGCAAGGCATTCGGCTTTTGATTAAGCTGTGTACTGCTGACGCAAAATATTCTTTTGCACCTTACCCATAGCATTACGCGGTAAGTCAGCAACAATTTCTACACGCTTAGGAATCTTAAAGTTTGCAATTTGTGTTTTTAAAGTAGCGATCATTGCTTCAGCATTGAGTTTTGCTCCAGCCTTCGGCACAACGACTGCCATCACTGCCTCGCCAAAATCTGGATGCGGAATACCGATCACAGCACTTTCATCAACACCAGTCATGTCATCGATAAAGCTTTCGATTTCTTTTGGATAGACGTTATAGCCTCCAGAGATAATCAAATCCTTGCTACGGCCAACAATGCATAAGTAATCGTTTGGCGCTTTGCCTCCATTGGCATCACCGCCCCAACGGCCTACGTCACCGGTCTTGAACCAACCATCTTTTGTGAACTCTTCAGCGGTCTTCTCAGGCATGCGCCAGTAACCCTTAAATATATTGGGACCCTTCACCTGAATGCTGCCAATCTCATTGACTTTGCATGGCTTGTTATCTTCATCAACCACACGCACCTGAACGCCAGGTAATGGCAGACCAACAGAGCCACCCACCCGCTTACCTTTGTAAGGATTGGAAACCAACATCACGGTTTCACTCATACCGTAACGCTCAAGAATCGGCTGACCAATCACTTCTTTAAAAGTGTTGAAAGTTTCAGTCAACAAAGGTGCTGAGCCAGAAACAAATAAACGCATCTTGCTCGCTACTTTTTTAGTGAATCCTTTGTCAGCCAATAGACGCACATAGAATGTAGGAACGCCCATCATCACTGTCGATTGCGGCATGTGCTTAATGAGTTGCGCAGTGTCTAAGCGTGGCAACCAAATCATTTTGCTGCCATTAATCAAGGCACCGTGCGCCGCTACAAACAGTCCATGAACGTGGAAGATAGGCAAGGCATGTAGTAATACATCGCCTTTTTTCCAACCCCAGAACTTTTGCAACACTTGTGCGTTGCTGCCTAAATTTTTATGGGTGAGCATTGCGCCTTTGCTACGACCGGTTGTACCGGAGGTATACAAGATAGCTGCAAGATCATCATCTTTTACAGGTACAGTCTTGAACTGATCGCTCAGGTTTGCTGCGTGGTCCAACAAAGTACCTGTGCGGTTTTCATCCAAGGTCAGGACATACTTAGTGCCTGCCTTGGAGGCTACCTTAGATACCCATGAGAGATTCTTACTGCTGCATACAACTAACGCAGGCTCTGCGTTTTCTAAGAAATACTGGATCTCTGCAGATTGATATGCCGTATTGAGTGGCAAATAAACATAGCCCGCGCGAATCGTTGCGAGATAAAGAAATAGTGCCTCAGGAGACTTTTCAACCTGCACTGCAATCCTTGCTCCTTTTGAAAGCTTGAGGCCAGCAAGTAAATTGGCAAGTTTGGCGGTTGCTGATTCTAGGTCACCCCAAGAGTAATAGAGACCATCGTGCGTCTCGAGAGCGCATGCTTTTTTATCTTTTGGAAAACCTTTTTCCAATAGTGAATATAAATTCATTCGAACCTCAAATCCCTGGGTAGTGTATACAAATTAATTGTTATATCAATCTAGCTTGGCACCAGAAGCCTTAGCCACTGCCGCCCAACGTTTGATATCAGCGTTGACAAATTTTCCGAATGCATCACCAGTTAGATTTGGAGTGTCAGAACCGTTATTCGTCCAAATAGTTTTTAACTCTGGATTATTAATTGCCTTTTGTACCTCAACAATCATCTTATCAACGATAGGTTGTGGTGTTCCTTTGGGAGCAAATAAACCATACCATGTGGACACCTCATAACCCACTAAGCCTGCCTCTGCAGCTGTAGGTACATTCGGAAATCCTGGGGCACGCTTTTGCGATGCAACTGCTAAAGCCACAATAGAGCCGTTTTTGATTTGCGCTGCTGATGAGCCAAGACCGTCAAATTCCACATCCACCTGACCGGCAATCAGATCTTGCATAGCTGGGCCAGCACCGCGATAAGGGATATGGGTGATAAAGGTCTTCGTCAACATCTTAAACTGCTCGCCAGCCAAATGGTGCGAAGATCCGTTACCCGCGCTTGCATAATTGAACTTACCTGGATTCTTTTTTAGAAGCTCGATAAATTCTTTTAAATTTTTGACCTGAACATTTTTAGGGTTAACTACGATCACTTGCGGTGGATTTGCAACCATTGCAATCGGAATAAAACTTTTCTCAATATCGTAATCTAAGTTTGGATACATGGCTGGAGCAATTGCATGATGCGCAGCGCCCATGAAGAAGGTATAACCATCAGGTGCAGCTTTCGCTGCAATAGAAGCACCTAAGGTACCCCCAGCACCACCACGGTTATCAATAATGATTTGTTTACCCAACTGCTTAGTTAATTGAGCAGCTAGAGGTCTTGCGAATGCGTCGGTTCCACCGCCAGCAGGAAATGGCACAACAATAGTGATCGGCTTATTTGGCCACTCTTGTGCTACAACTACTAGAGGCGCCGCACAAACTAAAAAAGCAACTCGCTTCAGAATTGCTATGAAATTTACTTGATTAAACATCTTTGTCTCCTCCACTCGCCACTATTAATGGCTTTAAATTCGTTGTTAAAACTACTTATCCATCAAATTGCTGCCTGGATCTTAGTGCCCAGTCCCTCATTAGACCCTAAAGCGAATCTCTTTGGATTCTGCCCGGGGGTCTCCTCCTAAATCTAGCGCTAGACCTGCATTAATCGGCCTACAGCTCGTGAATAATCAATCTCTCCTCGGGTAAAACGCTCATGATTTTCCTCAACAGCGGAAAGATCGTATAAATAATTCACCATCAGAGCAGCCGACTGTCTTAAACCTTTACGGGACAGGTCCCCAGCCCAATTAATTTGATGCAACTTTGCGCCATTGCCCAAATGAAACTTTGCAACTGGGTTGCCGTTACGACCAGAAGAGCCCAGGCCCAAGTAAATACTTGCCAGACACAGTAAAGCAGCCTTCTCCTTCTCTGTCGCATTATCTGGATGCCATCCAGCGCTTAAGCGTTCAGGCCAAGAACGATTCGTGAGTCCAAGAACTTCTAAGGATTGCTCACGAGCAGTACGTATTGCCGGCTTCAGTTGGGCGCCAGTATTTTCACTACCAATATCCGCACCAGCAGCAACCCAGTCAATAAAACCAGGGATTGGTGAAAGCGTCACAAAAGTTTTGAGGCCCGGAAATTCTGCATGCAACTGTTCTGCAACTCGCTTAATTAAAAAGTTACCCATAGAAACACCACGTAATCCAGGTTCGCAGTTGCTAATAGAATAAAAAGCGGCAACTTTGTATTGTGAAGTTTGATGAACTGTCTCAGCCTTCTTGTCCACCAAAGGTGTAATCACAGCTGGAATTTCTGGCAAAAGAGCTACCTCAACAAAGATTAAAGGCTCATTTGGAAGTTGCGGATGGAAAAATGCAAAGCATCTACGATCAGGCTGCAAGCGGCGGCGCAGGTCATCCCAGCCATCAATTGCGTGAACCGCTTCGTGTTGAATGAGCTTTTCTAGAACCTCTGCAGGGGACTTCCAATCAACCCGATGCATCTTTAGAAATCCCGGGTTAAACCAAGAAGATAAAAGATGACGTAAATCAAAGTCAACAGCAGTTAACTCAGGCTGCTTCTCAACCAACTGCAAAAGATCGCGGCGCATACCAACAAGTGCTGCAGTTCCATTGCTTGCACGATTGAGTCGACGAAATAATTCTTGTCTTGGTGGTTCTGTAACGCGCTGCAATTTAATGTAATTACGAGCACTAGCTTCCGCAGAAAAATTTTGCGCGGCAGCCATAACTGCTGCAGCATCGGGATTAAGCTTTTCAAAAAGAAAATTGAAAAATTTTGCATGTTGGTCTTTGGAAAGCTTGCGATAGTTATGAATAACTTCATCGGCCATACTGACAGCATTGGACTCACCGCGCTCAGAAATGAGTCGATTGACCGCGCCTGTAACGCGCGAAAAGTAACGGGCTTTTGCTAGCTTTTCAAGCATGTATATCTCTCAAAGAATTCACCCTCTGAGGGAGAATGATCAACATATAATTTATAGCCGAGCCAAGGTCAAATCAATTAATGAAAGTGCAATTTCATTAACTTTAGGTTAATTAAAAAAATGGGCTTTTTTGGGGACTTAAGTATTATTGCGATGCAACATGCGGGCTTCAGCCGCTAGAGCGAGGATATTAGGGTTTGATTCATTAGCCTGGAGGTACATTAGGCCAATATGTTGAGTCACCTGATATTTTGGTAATAAGGGGGTAAATTCAATTGCATCGCCCATCAGGGCTTTGACTCGACCAGGCAATAAAGATCTTCCTAAGTCACCTGAGACCATATTCATCAGAGAAAAGATATCCCCAACCTTCATCACCACATTCGGCCTAAAGCCAGCAAGCTGAAAGGCCTCGTAAAACCCTGAGGTGGTGGCAAAGCCATCTTGCAAGGTCAAAAATTTCTCATTCCGATATTTGGATAGATCAACACTGGCTTCTGCTGGCTTATTGTTTTTTGAAGAGGATAAAAATAGCTGGTCCTCAAAGAGGGGTACCACCTGAACACCTTCTGGAAGATCTCTTACGGGAACTGCCATGACGACTGCATCTATATTTCCTTCGCCAAGCTTCTTCATTAAATCTGCGTTAGACCCAAGATATAAATCAATATCTAAGTCAGGTCTACGAATTTTGGTGCCCATGATTACTCTAGGGATGATATTAGCCGTCAAAGAGTACATCGATCCCAAACGTATTTGCCTACTCTCTACCCCAGCCTTTGATCGAGTCTTCTTCAGGATACGCTCCACATCTCCCAGCAAATCAAAACTTGCTTCAGCTAAATAGAGGGCTGCAGGCAAAGCCTTTAATTGACGACCTTCTTTGACAAAGAGTGGGCATCCGATGCCAGACTCAAGTGAGTGCAAGGCTTTATGAATGCTAACTGAACTTAAATGTAATTCTTCTGCTGTTTTAGATAGGCTGCCAGTGCGCACGAACGAGCAGAGTATTTCTAATTTTCGTAAGGTGAGCTCATCATTTAGCATGGCTTTAGTTTTTTTAATTGCCTTAGTTGCTTTACTTGTTTCACTTGCTCTTGGAATTAAATATCGTCATGAGATAAACTCCGAACAAGATCATGGGCACACATAACCACTGGCCCATCGATAAGCCTAAGCCAAGAAGACCCAAGAAGGAATCTGGCTCGCGCGCATATTCAGCTAAGAAACGGCAAATACCGTAACCCAATAAGAAGAATCCAGAAACTTGCCCAACTCTTCTTGGTTTGGCTGCATAAACCCACAACACAATGCCTAGCAAAACACCCTCACCAAGCATTTGATAAATTTGCGATGGATGGCGCGGTACAGAATCCACTAATGGGAATACCATGGCCCATGGCAAATCAGTAGGCCTACCCCATAACTCGCCATTGATAAAATTCCCCAGTCGTCCGAAGGCTAAACCAAATGGCACCAAAGGAGCTACTAGATCACTGACAACAAAAAAGGTAGTTTTTCGTTTTTTAGCAAACCAATAGAGCGCCACTAGAACGCCCAGCAAGCCACCATGAAAAGACATGCCGCCTTCCCAAATTTTTAGAATACTTAGTGGGTTGGATAAGTAAAAACCTGGCATATAAAACAGGGTGTAACCCAGACGTCCGCCAAGTACTACCCCAAGTACACCTGCAAAGAGTAGATCCTCAAGATCCTTATAAGTCCAACCCAATGCTTGATAACGAGGCGCTTGAATACGCAAGCGACCTAAGAGCAAGAATTGTGCAAAAGCCATCAAGTACATCAAACCATACCAATGAATCGCAAATGATCCAATTCGAATTGCTGCAGGGTCAAACTGGGGATGAATCAACATGGGTATTGGGGTCGTATTTAGGTCGTTAAGTTTTGGATTGGTCAAAGTTATGTAACTCGTGACCTAATTCACGATAGGCTTTAAAACGCTCACGCCCAGCCAAGCGATCTGTTTCATTGACTGTCACAACCTCGACGATTCTGGGAAAGCGCGCTACTAAAGCAGGGACATCAGCAGGCATACGCATGCCCAAATGAATCATGACATCAGCATGCGGAACACTATTAAGGGCTGAAGAAGCAAAGTCATCTGTCAGCACAATCGGTGTTTCTGCTGCAGTCTCATCATCAATAAAGCAATGCGGCAAAAAGTCAGTCGCACTAAAAGACCAAAGTAATTCATTTAACTTTTGTAGATCAGCCTTCTCACCCACCATCACAATATTGCGCACCGGCTCACCTTCAGGAGTAGCACTCCAGATCTTGCGCGTGAGGCGACAGGCATATTCCAGCTTGTCACTCACATTGCTATGAAAATCAATTCGAGCCATTCAATATCTATCCAGAGCTTTGGAGCTTACTTACGCTCAAGCAAGAAGTTCACTAGCAGTGGTACTGGGCGACCAGTAGAACCTTTAGCAGCACCACTCTTCCATGCAGTACCAGCAATATCTAAGTGAGCCCATTTATACTTCTCAGTGAAGCGGGATAAGAAGCAAGCGGCAGTCACACTACCAGCAGGACGTCCGCCAATATTAGCCACATCTGCAAAATTGGATTTGAGTTGCTCATGGTAAGCAGCATCTAAGGGCAAGCGCCATACTGTATCGAGCGAAGCATGGCCTGCTTTAGTGAGCTCGCTAACTAAATTCTCATCTTCTGAGAATAAGCCGCTATGCACATGACCCAGGGCAATCACACAAGCGCCAGTTAAGGTCGCAATATCAATAACTGCTGCAGGTTTGAAGCGCTCCACATATGTAAGTGCATCACAAAGAATTAAGCGGCCTTCTGCATCAGTATTGAGAATCTCAATCGTCTGGCCAGACATACTTTTCACGATATCGCCAGGACGGGTAGCTTGACCTGAAGGCATATTTTCACAAGTAGGAATAACGCCAATGACATTCTTCTTTAGCTTCATTAAAGATACAGAGTACATAGTGCCAATTACTGAAGCAGCACCACACATGTCATATTTCATTTCATCCATGGATTCGCCTGGCTTGAGTGAGATACCACCAGTATCAAAAGTAATACCTTTACCAACTAAAACAATCGGCGCCTCTCCCACTTTGCCACCCTGATGTTTCATGACAATAAATTGCGGTGGTGTCTCAGATCCTTGGGCGACCGATAAGAATGAGCCCATTCCTAAAGCTTCGATTTGTTTACGTCCGAGTACCTCAACTTTGAGACCAGTCTTTTTACTTAATCCCTGCGCAGCTTTACCTAGATAGGTTGGAGTGCAAATGTTTGGCGGGAGATTGCCAAGGTCTTTCGCTAAGTTCATACCCTCAACCATAGATACACCTTGCTCTACCGCAGCCTTAAGCTGCTTAGAGCAACCATCATTTCCAGCAAATACTAAATTCTTAAAGGCATCAGCCTTATCTTTTGCTTTAAATTTCATAGCTGGTTGACGTACACCAAAACGATAAGCTTGATCACCCGCATATTGAATCGTGAGGCGTACTTCCTCTGCAATGAAGACAGTCTTGTGAGCCAGCGCAAAACTAGGAATAAACCAAAGTGCAGATTCAATGGATCCACCACTTAATACTTTCAAAGCTGCGCGAGCAACTTTGGAATATGTTGTCAAACTACGCTCGCTAGCAAGATGAACATCGCCCAAACTCACAAGCAATACTCGCTTTACTTTTACACTGTTAGTTGCCCAAGATTTTTCTGCACGCAATATGCAAACCGAAGCTTGCTTTGAATCCAAATCTCCTACAGCATTGGCGTGGCTTACTGAGCCTCCGAGCAATAAATCAAGCTCTGATAAAAATCCTACTTTTACCTTAGCGCCCTTCGTAGCAGAAAAACTATCAAAATCTGCCTTGGAATAGGCTAAAACCAAACAGTCGGTGCTATAAGCAAGCAGGGACTTGAGGCTAGATTTCTGGAACTTTAAGCTCTCAAGGTCGGCTTTAGGGAAAATCTTAGTGCTGAATTGAATTGTCATAATCTGTTTCGGTATTTTGGTCGATTCAAAAGGGAGGTAATTACTAACATGGGACGTTTATCCATTATCCTCCGACATGAGATGAACTTCCCCGAACAATAGCAATATAAGCCATTTATAAACCCCAATAACCCGATCAATCCAGGCCCTTATTTCCCATGATTTTTAAACAGGCTCTTCGCCGCGAACTCAGTTTTACGACTGGTGGGGTCTTTTTGGTCTTAGTGACCATTATGGTAACTACCCTAGTGATCCGTATCTTAGGCTATGCGGCCAACGGGGCAGTTAACCCAGAGGATGCGCTGGTGTTAATTGCCTTAGCAACCTTGGGCTATCTTGCAGTCCTTTTAACCGTTTCCCTATTTGTGGCAACACTGATTGTTTTAGTGCGCTGGTACAAAGATTCAGAAATGATTGTTTGGTTTGCGAGTGGGCTGAGTGTTACAAGCCTCATACGCCCTATCCTTCAATTTGCAACCCCACTCATTATCATCATCTCCCTATTAGCACTTTTTGTTTGGCCCTGGGCAAACCGTGAGTCCACTTTAATTAGTCAGCGCTTTCAACAGCGAGATGATGTATCGATGGTAAGCGCGGGGCAATTTAAAGAGTCCGCCAAAGCAGAACGCGTGTTCTTTATTGAGGAGCTTAATGTCGACAAAAGTGAAGTTAAAAATATCTTCGTGGCGGACTCCAAGAACGGTCGCCTCAGTATTGCAGTTTCATCTACTGGTTACATCCAAAACTCTGAAGGCGGCGAAAAATCGATCGTGCTTAATAACGGCAGACGTTATGAGGGGCAACCTACACAGCCTGATTTTAGGATTCTGGAGTTTGACGAATACAGCACAAAGATCCGCAGTAAAGATGCCTTAGCACCTGCGCCACGTGATCGAGAGAAAACAATTACTGAGCTTTTGAATGATCCCAATCCAGCTTCTATCAATCCTAATCGCGCTGAGTTACTGTGGCGTATTGGTCTGCCTCTAATGGCATTAGGCTTAGTGTTGATTGCGATTCCGCTAGCTTATGTCAACCCACGTCTTGGCAACTACACGGCGATGTTTTATGCCGTCTTAATTTATTTGATTTACAGCAATCTGCTAAACCTCACACAGAATTTTGTCTCACAAGGTAAGGTTAGTGTCTTTGTAGCAATTTGGCCTATTCATTTAATGGCGCTCTTGATTGCAACCGTCTTGATTCGTAATCGCATCAACCCCTCCCTGAAATGGTGGCGTCGTCAACTACCCGCTTACATGGTTGCCAAATGAAATTGCTCTTTCCTTTTATTTATGAGCGCTACTTAGCCAAGCAGATCTATGCTGCTTTTGGTTTCATCTTGTTCGCCTTAGTGGCCTTGTTTTTATTCTTTGATATCTTGAGCGAACTCGGTTCCGTACAAGGGGCATACACACTGCCTTTGGCCTTATTACACGTTCTCTTAAAAGCCCCAAGCCGCATCTCTGAAATCATTCCCATTGCAGGCCTGATTGGCAGTATTTATGTATTTGCGATGCTAGCCAGTCAATCTGAGTTCACCATTTTGCGTATCGCTGGATTGGACGTAAAGCGTGGCCTGATTACCCTTACCAAAATCTCCCTACCTCTGATTGCACTCACACTCGTCATGAGTGAGTGGGTTGGCCCTTACACCGAAGCCAAGTCAGATCAGATCCGTATGAAGGCTATGGGGTCGGCCTACTCATCTCAATTTAGAACCGGTGTTTGGGTCAAGGATCGCTTACGTGATGAAGATGGCAGCGGCCCCGTTCGCCCAGGCGTGCGTTATGTCAACGTCGGCAAAGTAGATAAAGATAATGAAATTCGTAATATACGTATGTATGAGTTTGATGACTCATACCATCTACTTTCCATTCGTAGCGCAACCTCTGGGCAGTTTGATGAAACTGGTATCTGGGTATTAAACGATGTAACCGAAACGCGCTTTAAAGAAAAAAAACAATCCGATCCGCTCAATCCAGTGTTTTCAGCACAAACGTTTACACATCCAATGCTGACTCTGGAATCTGAGGTCACACCGCAGATTTTGAACGTGCTATTAATTAGTCCAGAAAAAATGTCCATCGTGAGTCTGGGTCGATTTATCACACACTTGCGGGAAAACAAACAAGATGCGCAGCGTCATTCCATTGCCTTTTGGAAAAAAGTCATTTATCCATTCACCATATTTGTGATGCTCACCTTAGCCCTTCCGTTTGCTTATCTGAAGGTACGTGCGGGTAGCGTTGGCATCAAGGTATTTGGTGGAATCATGCTAGGCATGAGTTTTCAGTTATTTAATTCTCTATTCTCCAACGTGGGTCTCCTGGGTTCTTGGCCAGCACTCCTGACGGCTTTGACCCCGCCTTTGCTTTACTTCTTGTTGGCGCTTGTTGGATTACGCTGGGTTTCTAAGGCTTAATACCCAAAAATCATTTAGAATTTGATTCCTATATCTTAGTAGATATATAGATAGGAATCCTTATGAATCTTCATCAGTTCCGTTTTGTACGGGAAGCAGTTAGACAGAACTTCAACCTCACGACTGCTGCAAAGGCACTTTTCACTTCTCAGCCAGGCGTATCCAAAGCCATTATTGAATTGGAGGATGAATTGGGTGTTGAGATCTTCCGTCGTCACGGTAAACGCATTCGCTCCCTCACCGAACCAGGTAAACGTATTTTGAGCTCGATTGAGCGCATTCTCGATGAGGTGGAAACTCTCAAAAGAGTTGGCAAGGATTTTGCCAGTCAAGATCAAGGCAGCCTCATCATTGCAACTACGCATACACAAGCGCGCTATGCACTACCTAAAGTCCTTACTGAATTTACAAAACGATTCCCGAAGGTAAAGGTGAGTATTCAACAAGGTAGTCCCGGTCAAATTGCTGAACTGTTGACTCATGATCGCGCTGATATTGCAATTGCCACTGAAGGTATCGCCAACACCCCAGGGGTCTTAGCTTTACCAGGCTATCAATGGCAGCACGTCCTGATGGTGCCATTGAGTCATCCACTCTTGAACCAAGCCACACTGACGCTGGAAGAAATTGCTAAGTACCCGATCATTACATACGACAAAGCATTTGCAGGTCGCAGCAAGATTGATGCAGCCTTCGCACAAAGAAACATCACACCAGATATTATTTTGGAAGCGATTGATGCCGACGTGATTAAGACTTACGTGGAAACTGGTATGGGTATTGGCATTGTTGCTGGTCATGCCTACGATCCTGATAGAGACCGCAATCTAAAGGTGATTCCTGCGGGACACTTGTTCGGGAACAATGTGACGCATTTAGGTGTTAAACAAGGCGCTTACTTACGCTCTTTTGTTTATACATTTATTGAGCTATTCTCACCAACACTCACGAAGAAGATTGTTGAGCAGGCTATGAATAACGAATCAGAGACTTATGAGATTTAGATAATCTAAGTACTCTAGGACTGAACGGTCGTTGAGTGGTGCCTCGGGGCGGACTCGAACCGCCACGCCTTGCGGCACCGGATTTTGAGTCCGGCACGTCTACCAATTCCATCACCGAGGCAGGTGTTTGCAGTGGAAATTCTGTTTATTTACTACTTTGTTACTGCTAAGACATCAGAGTGTAACAAAAATTGCTTAGCTACCCGCTACCTTAGGTCTAGAACCCCTTAAAATGAGGTCTCCTAGCCAAATTATTTAAAGGACTTATCCGTATGGCCGGCCATTCAAAATGGGCCAATATTCAGCACCGCAAAGGTCGTCAAGACGAAAAACGCGGCAAGATTTGGACCAAACTCATTAAAGAAATTACAGTAGCTGCCAAATTGGGTGGCGGCGACATTGCCACAAATCCGCGTTTACGCTTAGCCATTGATAAAGCCAAAGACTCCAACATGCCGAACGACAACGTACAAAGAGCGATTCAACGCGGCACTGGATCTCTTGAGGGCGTGAACTACGAAGAGATTCGTTATGAGGGTTACGGCATGAATGGTGCCGCCATCATTGTGGATTGCCTAACCGATAACCGCACACGCACTGTTGCTGAAGTTCGTCATGCTTTCAATAAAAATGGCGGCAATATGGGTAATGAAGGTTCAGTAGCTTTTCTTTTTAAACACTGCGGACAAATGCTATTTGCGCCCGGTACTAGCGAAGATCAACTCATGGAAGTTGCTTTAGATGCTGGTGCTGAAGATGTGATTACTCATGATGACGGCTCATTAGAGGTTCTCTCACCTGTTCCTGATTTTTCTAAAGTGCAAGATGCTATTAGCAAGGCCGGCCTCAAGCCTGAGCTAGCTACAGTCGCTATGCGACCTGAGACAGAGATTGCCTTAGAAGGTGATCAAGCTGAAAGCATGCAAAAGTTATTAGATGCTCTTGAGAACTTGGATGACGTCCAAGAAGTATTTACAAACGCCGCACTTTAATTTACTTAATTAATACTGACACACTATCGTTATGAAAATTCTTTTAATTGGATCTGGCGGACGCGAACATGCACTTGCTTGGAAGTTGGCTCAATCTCCTCAAGTCCAAACTGTATATGTTGCTCCAGGTAATGGCGGTACGGCTACTGCAAAGCAAACTGCTGCAGGTATTGAGAACTTACCAATCACCGGTTTACAAGAACTAGCAGATTTTGCTAAACGCGAGAAGATCCATTTAACTGTCGTGGGTCCAGAAGCTCCACTGGCTGCTGGCATTGTTGATGTATTCCGTAATAATGGCTTACGTATTTTTGGACCAACGCAATTAGCTGCTCAATTGGAGTCCTCTAAAGACTTTTCTAAAGCCTTTATGAAACGCCATGGCATTCCAACAGCTGATTATCAAACCTTCTCCAGTGCATTAGAGGCGCATGCCTATATTAATGCTAAAGGAGCGCCAATTGTGATCAAGGCTGATGGCCTTGCTGCTGGTAAGGGTGTAGTGGTTGCCATGAGTCTTGAGGAAGCTCATGCTGCTGTTGACATGATGTTAGCTGATAACAAACTCGGTAATGCAGGTGCTCGTGTTGTAATTGAAGAATTCCTCACAGGCGAAGAAGCTAGCTTTATTGTTTTAGTGGATGGCAAAAATGTTTTGGCCTTAGCTACTAGCCAAGATCACAAGCGCTTACTCGATGCTGATCTAGGACCTAACACTGGCGGCATGGGTGCTTACTCCCCTGCCCCTGTAGTTACTCCAGAAATTCATGCACGAGCATTACGTGAAGTGATCATGCCAACAGTGCAAGGCATGAAGGCAGATGGCATTCCATACACAGGCTTTCTGTATGCAGGTCTGATGATCACCCCTGATGGCAAGATCAAGACTTTGGAATTCAATTGCCGCATGGGCGACCCAGAGACACAGCCAATCATGACACGCCTCCGCAGTGATCTGGTAAGAGCACTGGATCATGCAGTAGATGGCACCCTAAATGAAATGAATTTGGAATGGGATCGCCGCACCGCCTTAGGTGTTGTGCTTGCTGCCCACAACTATCCTGACACCCCTCGCACGGGCGATGTCATTACAGGCATTCCTGCTAATACTGAAGATCAAATGACCTTCCATGCTGGTACTAAGTTGCAAGATGGCAAACTAATAACTTCAGGTGGACGCGTGATGTGTGTTGTTGGTCTTGCTGACACAGTACGTGGCGCACAACAAAAAGCATATGAGGCCATTAACAAGATTCAATTTGACGGTATGCAATTTCGTAAAGATATTGGCTATCGCGCATTCAAGTAAATTTTATAGAGTTATAACACCTTGCTAAACCAACACACCCCGATTGATATCAACGCCTTAAAAGAGTACTTTTTAGGTTTGCAAAATCGTATTACGAGCGCCATGAGTGCTTTAGATGGCAAAGCCTTTGTTGCAGATGAATGGCATAAGCCTGAAGACAGCAAGCTCAAAGGCTATGGTCGCACCTGCACTTTAGATGGTGGCAATATCCTGGAAAAAGGGGGTGTGGGCTTCTCGCATGTGCGTGGGTATCAAATGCCCCCCTCGGCTTCGCATCATCGCCCAGAAGTAGCGGGACGTAGCTTTGAAGCCATGGGCGTTTCTCTAGTCTTTCATCCCAATAACCCCAAGGTACCTACCACCCATATGAATGTGCGCTGCTTTATTGCGCAAGCGCCCGATAAAGAGCCCGTCTGGTGGTTCGGGGGTGGCTTTGATATGACCCCTTATTACGGTGTAGATGAAGATTGCCGACACTTTCATCAGACTGCTAAAGAAGCTTTAGATCCATTTGGCGAAGAACTCTATCCTCGCTTTAAAAAATGGTGTGATGAATACTTTTACCTCAAGCATCGTGAAGAACCTCGTGGCATTGGCGGCGTGTTCTTTGATGACTTTAATGAGTTGGGATTTGAAAAGAGTTTTGCTATGACTCGCGCAGTCGGTGATGCCTTTATCAATGCGTATATGCCCATCGTAGAGCGTCGCCATCAAGATCGCTTTACTACAGAGCAAAAGTCCTTCCAAGAATATCGTCGTGGTCGTTATGTGGAGTACAACCTCTTATTTGATAGGGGTACGATTTTTGGCTTGCACTCAGGGGGTCGTACTGAATCGATTTTGATGTCAATGCCGCCCGTAGTGCAATGGTGGTACAACTGGCAACCTAAGCCTGATACACCTGAAGCCAAGCTGTATGACTATTACCTAAAGCCACGCGATTGGCTAGCTTGAGCATCAATCATTGAGCGCTATTAAAAAAATTGGCATTCTTGGGGGCACCTTTGATCCTCCGCACGTAGGTCACCTTAAGTTAGCTACGCACTTTGCCAAACTGCTGCACTTAGATGCGCTACTGCTCATCCCAACTGGCGAGCCATGGCAAAAAGGAGCCGGCATCACGCCAGCAGAAGTGCGCCTGAAGTTAACTGAAGCAGCAGGTATTGATTTAGCGCGTGCCTTTTTATATCTCCAGATTGCCACTCAAGTAGGTATCGATCGAATGGAGGTTGATCGCGCTGGGCCAAGCTACGCTATTGATACGGTTAAGGCGCTGCGTGAGCGATTTGGGCCAAATGTAAGCTTAACGTGGCTAATGGGAGCAGATTCCCTTGTTACCCTACCCAGCTGGAACTCTTGGGAAAAGCTCAGTCTATACGTCAATTTCGCTGTGGCAACTAGACCGCATCATGACTTACAGGAACAAACCAAGCCTGAACTGGGTTCTGAGGTGAGTCAATTCCTGAAAGAACATCAGACCATGGATGCAGTTGCTCTTGAAAATAACGCTTGCGGCCTCATATATATCGATGAAAGCCTCAATGTCGATCTCTCCTCTACTGAGTTAAGGGAACGTCTTAAATCATCGTCTCGGAGCTCTATTGCTTCCGAGGAAATCCCTGCCCACACCCTAGAAATCATTACAAATCTGGGCTTGTATCAGTAATCAAGCTAAGATCACTCTAAATACAAAAATAATTGTCGAGAAAATATGGACTTACGTAAATTACAACGCATCGTGATTGATGCTCTAGAAGATGTCAAAGCACAAGATATCCGCGTGTATGACACCACCAAATTAAGTGAATTATTTGACCGGGTGATCATCGCTACTGGCTCAAGCAACCGCCAAACCCGCTCCTTAGCGATGTCTGTCAAAGAAGAGGTAAATGCCAAAGGTGGTGAAGTGATTTCCATTGAAGGCTTAGAAACTGGAGAATGGGTATTGGTGGATTGTGGCGATATCGTAGTTCATATCTTGCAACCGATGCTCCGCTCTTACTATCAGCTTGAAGGTATGTGGGGTGCCAAACCTGTGCGCGTAAAGTTGGCTGGCGATAAAGGTCTTGCTAAAGCCAGTGAATCTGAAGACGACGAATAATTTCGTCGCGATTTACATCAATGCGCCTCACGATAGTTTCAGTTGGTCATAAGATGCCGGATTGGGTTGCCACAGCAACTCATGACTACATCAAAAGAATGCCTGCAGATTGCAGCATCGAAATCAAAGAAATCAAGCCTGACCTTACTCCAGCAAAAGAGGCGGTAAAAATTGCAGTCGCTATTCCAAAAGGGTCTAGAGTGATTGCCTTAGATGAACGCGGCAAAGATCAGACTACACAGAATCTGGCAACTCAATTGGCTGGGTGGCGTCGAGAAGGTTTTGATATTACGTTTTTAATTGGCGGTGCAGATGGTTTGGATGCGAGCTTGAAGACCAATTCTCAAGCCATGTGGCGACTCTCTAGCCTTACACTGCCGCATGCCATGGCTAGAGTGTTATTGGTTGAGCAACTCTATCGAGCTTGGACTATTCTACAAGGTCATCCCTATCATCGTGAGTAGGTTAATAAATACCGTGCATTCTTTTATTTATCTTGCTTCGCAAAGCGCTCGTCGCCAAGAACTCCTCAAGCAAATTGGGATTTCCTTTGAAATGCTTTTACCTTCTCCAGATGAAGACAGCGAAAGTATTGAAAACCCACTACCAAAAGAAAAAGCCCGTATTTATGTAGAACGAGTTACTTTGGCTAAAAGTGCGGCGGCACTCGCTAGATGGAAAAAAAGTGGTTTACCATGGGCGCCAATTCTCTGTGCTGACACTACCGTTAGCCTACCCAACTATCCTGTTGGTGAGATTCTTGGAAAGCCGATTGATGTAGCAGACGCCGTCCGTATTTTAACTATGCTCAGCGGCAAATTGCATGAAGTACTCAGCTCAGTTGCTGTCACCGTTCATCCAGATCAAAAGCCTATACAGCTCACGCAGATTTCTGAGGTCGAATTTGCTGATTTATCCAAAGAACAAATCAATACCTATATCGCCAGCGGCGAACCCTTTGGTAAAGCCGGCGCATACGGTATCCAGGGACTGGGCGGCACCTTTATTCCCTCAATTAAGGGAAGCTATAGCAGTATCATGGGACTGCCTATTTACGAAACCCAGCTTTTACTAGACCGCGCCCAAGTCAACAGAATATGAACGAAGAAATTCTGATCAATATCACCCCGCAAGAAACCCGCGTTGCTTTAATTCAGCAGGGTGCAGTTCAAGAATTGCAAATTGAGCGCACCCGTCAACGTGGCATTGTGGGAAATATCTACTTAGCTAAAGTAGTGCGCGTGCTGCCGGGTATGCAATCTGCATTTATTGAAATTGGATTGGAACGCACTGCGTTCATGCACGTTGCTGACATTACCCAAAATAATCCTCAAGCACAAATTGAAAAGCTATTGTTTGAAGGTCAAACAATATTGGTCCAAGTATTAAAAGATCCACTGGGCACTAAAGGTGCGCGTCTTACAACCCAACTTAGCATTGCAGGACGTAATTTGGTTTACCTACCACCTGCTGGTAGCGATGCTGCCACCGAGAAATACATCGGCGTCTCTCAACGCATTGATCAACCAGAAGAACGTGAAGCAATCAAAGCCCGACTTGCCGGCCTTATGGCAGCAGATGAGAAAGGCGGCATCATCGTGCGCACTAGCGCTCAAGACGCATCTGATACCGAGCTTGAGCATGACATGCTATACCTGCGCACTACCTGGGAAAATATCCATGCAGCCATGAAACATCATCCTGCCCCCACCCTGCTCTATCAAGATCTGAGCTTAGCTGAGCGTGTATTGCGTGATGTTGCCGGAGAAAATACCATTCAAATCCGTGTAGATTCTGCTGAAAATTTCGAGAAGCTAAAAGCATTTACTACTGCCTACATGCCCAACCTCTTGGATAAGCTGACATTGCATCGAGGTGAACGCGCCCTCTTTGATTTATTTGATGTCGATACTGAAATCAATAAAGCCTTAGGTCGCCGCGTAGACCTCAAATCTGGTGGCTATCTCATGATTGATCAAACAGAGTCGATGACAACAATTGACGTGAATACTGGCAGTTATGTCGGCGCACGCAATCTTGACGATACCGTCTTTAAGACTAATCTTGAAGCAGCTCAGGCGATTGCTCGCCAACTTCGTTTACGTAATCTGGGCGGAATCATCATCATTGACTTCATTGATATGGTTGGGAAAGATCATCAAGAATCAGTACTGCATGAACTCAAACGCAATCTAGAGCGTGATCATGCTCGTACCTCAGTGAGTGATTTTTCTGCTTTAGGTTTAGTGGAAATGACACGCAAACGCACCCGCGAATCATTAGCCCATATCACCTGTGAACCCTGTGCTACCTGCCTTGGTAAGGGAGAGATTAAAACTGCGCAAACGATCTGCTACGAAATCCTAAGAGAGATTGTTCGAGAGCATCGTCAATTTAATCCAAGAGAATTTCGGATTGTGGCTGCACCTGATGTGATTGACTTATTTCTGGAAGAAGAAAATCAATTCTTGGCACAGCTCGGTGACTTTATTGGCAAACCAATTACCCTCCAAGCAGAGGGTAGCTTTCGCCAAGAACAGTACGATATTGTTCTGAGTTAATTTTCTGAATTAAGCGCGATTAAGCGTTTGAGAATTGAATGCGATGCAAGCTCGCATATAGGCCATCATGCTTGATCAATTCTTCGTGTGAGCCATTCTCAATAATCTTGCCGTGTTCAAGCACCACAATTCGGTCAGCATGTTCAATCGTAGATAAGCGGTGAGCAATTACCAAAGTAGTTCTATTGGCCATTAAGGTATCGAGCGCTTCCTGAACCTGACGCTCAGACTCAGAATCTAAGGCTGAAGTGGCCTCATCTAAGATCAGAATTGGGGCATCTTTGTAGATTGCGCGCGCAATTGCCAGACGTTGACGCTGGCCACCAGATAAGCGATTGCCGTTATCCCCCACCAAGGAATCGATCCCTTCTGGCAGCTCCTTAATGAGCGCGCTCAGATTGGCAGCCTCCAAAGCCTCCATCACACGACTACGATCAATTCCACTCTGACCATTTGCGCCGTATGCCACATTGGCAGCAATCGTATCGTTAAAGAGAATGACATCCTGACTCACAAATGCAATTTGGCGACGTACATCTGCCAACATAATCTCTTCTAGCGGAATGTCATCTAAGTAAATATGACCGCTTGTAGGCTTGAAGAATCTAGGTAATAAATTGACTAATGTTGACTTACCACCACCAGAGGGCCCAACAAAAGCAACGACTTCACCAGGATTAATGGTGAGATTAATATTACTTAAAGCATCTTTACGATTATCTTCTTGCTCGTATGCAAATCCGACATTCTCAAAACGAATGCCGCCTTTAGCCTTATCTAAAGGCTTCATATTTTGCTTACGATCCTCACCTTCCTCGAATGGCTGATCCATTAAGCCAAAAATCATTTCTGCAGCAGTCAAACCACGTTGTAGAGGTTGATTGATGTCAGCTAAATGCTTGAGAGGAGAAATCACCAGCATCATTGCTGTAATAAAAGCTGCAAAGCCACCAACCGTAGTGCCTTCGGTGGCTGACTGCATCAAGGCAATGACCAAAACAACTGACAGCGCCATAGAGGCTATTAATTGGGTAATAGGTTGATTCAGGCCACCAGCCACTGCTGACTTCAAAGCAAATTGGCGCAAGCGTTCGGCTTTTTGCATGAAGCGTGACATTTCATATTCTTCTGCACCGTGGACTTTAACAATCTTGTAACCGGCTGCAGTTTCTTCAACGATGTAAGCTAAGTCACTAGTCAGAGTTTGCTGCTCACGATTGAGTGATCTTAGGCGGCGATTAATTATGCTCATGATGAATGCGATCACAGGGAAAATAATCAGCACAACTAGCGTGAGTTGCCAGTTGAGATAAATCAAGTAGCCAATCAATCCAACTACCGTTAATGAATCTCTCACTAAACTGATAAGCATTCCACCCATCACAGAGAGAACGTTATTCACTTCAAATACAACGCCGTTAATTAAATTAGAGGCAGAATTCTTTTGAAAAAAGGTTGTGCTGGCATGCAAGAGGGTTTGAAACATTTGCTCGCGCAATTTAAGCAGCACAGAATTAATGACTCGCGTGAGCAAATAGTTCGATAAAAACTGAGCCAAGCTCCGGACTAACGCGAGACCCACCAAGAAAACAGGCACCTGCCAAAGCTTACTGTTTAGCTGCCCCGTAAATCCACGGTCTAGCAAAGGCTTCATTAAGGCGGGAATAGAGGTTTCAGCGCCAGCCACTAAGGCCATGGCCAAAAGCGACCCAATAATCAAGCCGTAATGGGGCTTGAGGTAGGTAATTAAGCGATTTAGAGCAGTACGGTCTTGAGCATTCATATAATGAATTATGCCCACCTTATCAGTCATACTCATCACTCGCAATGAAGAGGCCAATTTGGACGATTGTCTGGCCTCCCTGGAGGGAATCGCCCAGCAGATCGTGGTTGTTGATACCAATAGCTCTGACCGCACCCTTGAGATAGCCAAAAAGTATGGGGCTACCCTTTCTCAGCCAACTGACTGGCCTGGTTTTGGCCCCCAAAAGAACCGTGCACTAGACCTGGCTAATGGCGAGTGGGTACTGTCCCTTGACGCAGATGAGAGACTGACTCCCGCCCTTAAATCAGAAATTTTGACGGCCATTCAACATAGCGCTCATGTGGATTGCTTTGCCATCCCCAGACTATCTTGGTATTGCGGACGCTTTATTCGCCATTCAGGCTGGAGTCCCGATTATGTCGATCGCCTCTTTAAACGGGGTACTGCGCGCTTCTCCGATGACATGGTGCATGAGCGCCTCATCCCCAATGGTCAAGTTGCCAAACTAGGAAATCCGATGCTGCACTACAGCTTCATGAACTATTCCCAAGTACTGCAAAAATTAGATCGCTACTCGACCGCATCCGCTGAACAAGCATTTGCTAAAGGTAAAACCAGTAGCCCCCTGAAAGCTGTTCTTCATGGAGCTTGGGCATTTTTCAGAACATATATTCTGCGTGCTGGTTTTTTAGATGGCCCTCAAGGATTTGCGCTAGCAGTATCGAATGGTCAGGGAACCTATTACCGCTATATGAAGCTGTGGCATCTAAATCAGGATGCTGGTAAATGATTTCGATTTTGCTGGCCACTTACAACTGGCCTCAAGCCCTCAAGCTTTGCCTCGAATCGCTGGCTACACAAACTGATAAAAACTTTGAAATTATCATTGCCGATGATGGCTCCACTGAGAGCACAAAACAAATAATCGAGTCTATGAAAGGCTCGTACCCTGCAGCCATTCACCATCTTTGGCAAGAAGACCAAGGCTTTCGGAAAACCAAGATCCTCAATCAAGCAATTGCTGCATCCCATGGTGACTACTTAGTATTTTTAGATGGCGATTGTATTGTGCAGCCGGACTTTGTAGAGCGTCATCGCGAGCTGGCACAAAAAGAATATTTAGTGACAGGTAGCCGCATCCTATTGGATCAAACTCTCACTCAAGAATTACTCACTTGGTCCAATTGGAGTTTTACACGCTTTACAGAAAACCTGATTAGTAAAAGACTGAGTGGTGGTATAAATAAATACTGGCCACTCAAGATTAAATTGGGTAATGGATCGTGGCGCGATTACAAAAAGTTTGTCTGGCGTCGTATTAAGGGTTGTAATATGGCCTGCTGGAAGGCTGATGCCGAAGCCATCTATGGCTTTGATGAAACCATGACGGGCTGGGGTCATGAAGATGCAGACTTTATCTTCCGCCTGCAACATCACGGCATCCATCGTAAGTCAGGCTCATGGTCTACCGAAGTACTTCATCTCTTCCATAAGATCCATGATCAAAGTAAGGCTGCTGAGAATGCTCGCCGTGTTCGCGAAAAGATTATGGCAAAGGCCTTGTAAGGATTGATTTGATGAGCGATTTCTCCCAATTCAAACCCAAAAAAGTTTTGTTCATTGCCACAAGACAAATCGGTGATGTATTAGTAACAACACCTCTGATTAGTAAAGCCAGAGAACTCTGGCCCGATGCAGAATTTCATTTCTTGGGATATCGCGGCAAATTAGAGATGTTGCATGGCAATCCTGATATTACTGAAGTCATAGAAACCTCAGACCGACCTGATCTTGCCGAATACCTCTCACTCTTTAATCGACTGTTTCAGCGCTATGACCTGGCCGTTGTCACACAACCTAGTGATCGCGCCCACCTATACGGTTTGCTAGCTGCGTTTAGAAGAGTTGGCGTGCTCGGTGGCCACCCGCAAGGTAAAGATGCTCAAGATCAGAGCAAACGCAGCAAGAACGATAAACAAAATGCCTGGAAGAAATTCATTTGCATACACACTGTAGATGTAGATTACTTTAAGCAACATGTCATTACAGAGAAGCTACGCTTACTAGAGGCCTTCTTTAAAAACCCTGCTGAATTATTTTCCAAGCCTATTTCAGTAACGCCGCCTGCCGTTGAACCTTTAACGCCTGTCATTAGCAAGGAACTGAAGCAATCTTATGTAGTTATCCACCCAGGGCCACTGACGGCTTACAAACGTTGGCCATTGGCGTATTGGCAAGAGCTCATAACTTGGCTAGTGAAGCAAGACTATCAAGTGGTATTAAGCGCATCTCCTGCGAAACAAGATGTACAACTCAACCATGACATCATTTCCTTGTTGGATGAGCAAACTAAAGAACGGGTAATTAATGCTGCAGGTAGTTTATCCATTCCTCAGACGGGAACACTTATTCGTGGTGCAGTTTTGTACATCGGTGTTGATACCTCGATTACTCATCTAGCAGCCGCTTGCAATAACCCAACCATTACCCTCTTTGGTGCTACGCCGCCGACCAATTTTGGACCATGGCCAAATGGCTTTATTGGAGAGCAGCCTTATCAATTGCGTGCCCGTACTCAAACTGTTGGCAATGTCACCATCTTGCAAGGTCCTGGTGAATGTGTGCCCTGCCGTAAAGCAGGCTGCTTAGATAAATCTGATAGCTACAGCGAGTGTCTGGACTTGTTAGAACCCAAGCAAGTGATTGAGGCTATTCAGAAAATACTACCGAAGCAATAGTAATTATTCCCCTTAGGAATTCCGCTTAGTGATACTGAATTTGTACGGGATCTTTTTGCTTAGAGGCCAATATTTGGTTTAAGCCATGTAAGCAAGCATCATCTGGATAGATACGTAGCTCTTCTGGGAATTGCATGAGGCAAGCGCCACCACTGGTTGTTACAGCAGCAGTCAGCATTAAACCCTTCATGCCTTCATTCGATCCCGGTGCAGCAGGTATATGCGCTCCTAACTTTGGATCACGGACACGATTAGCCATAAGATAAGGATTAATTTGGCTGCGTAACATCTTGATATCAATCGCATTATCAATACAAACATGGACATTACGAGCAAAGCGCATACGTGCGCCAGTGATATCCATGACTGCCTCAGACACGATACGCATACCACCTGAAAACTTATCTGGTGTTACATTGACCTTGGCAACCAGAAGCTCATCTTCTTTGAGCCATGAACGATTTGGTTCATATACTTCGCTATACAGGGTCACCTCAAGGGCAGCCGTACCATCATCGATGGTAGCAATCATCATGCGACCACGCTGACCTGTCAGCATACGTGCTGAGGTAATAATGCCGGCAATCAGCTGATCCTTGCCTTCGGTGACTTTTGATAAGGGCTGACGAATAAAGTGAGAAGTTTCATCACGATACGCATCAAACATATGGCCAGTTAAGCACAGACCTAAAGCGGTCTTCTCTTCTTGCAAGCGCTTCTTCTCAGACCAGACAGGCTCACGTACTAACTCCGGGAGATGACGATCCTCTTCACCAGCCACTTCAAATAAGCTCACTTGATGTATCGATGCCTCAGCCTGTTCAGCTGCTTCAATCGCTCTTGCCAAGGAAGCAAGCAAAGTGGAGCGGATGTCATACAAGTTTCCACCCGCTGAAACAGAATCGCGATACAAACTATCAAAAGCCCCTGCACGCATCAAAGCCTCAATAGCACGGCGATTAACCTGGCGGCGATCTACACGGGCACAGAAATCAAACAAATCTTTAAATGGCCCACCAGATTCACGCGCTTTAATGATTGATTCAATTGCAGCCTCTCCGGTACCACGCACTGCGCCCAAGCCATAACGAATATAACTAATTGGCGAATCGGGAGCTACGTCTGGTGCACGTAATGGAGTGAACTCGTAAACGCCCGTATTGATATCGGGCGAGAAGACGCGAATATTGTTAACCAAACAATCGTCATACAGAATCTTCACCTTATCGGTGTCATCCATAGCGAGCGATAAGTTAGCTGCCATAAATTCAGCAGGATAATAGGCCTTGAGCCAGGCAGTTTGATACGCCAAGAGTGCATAAGCTGCTGCGTGAGACTTATTAAATCCGTAGCCTGCAAAACGCTCCATCAAATCATAGATCTCATTTGCCTTAGATTCTGTGATGCCACCTGCTTTTGCGCCATCACTAAAGATCTTACGATGCTGAGCCATCTCTTCTGGCTTTTTCTTGCCCATCGCACGACGCAACATGTCAGCACCCCCAAGTGAGTAGCCACCGATCATCTGCGCCATTTGCATTACCTGCTCTTGGTAAACCATGATGCCGTAGGTTTCTTGCAAAACAGGTTCGATACGTGGATCGGGATACTCTACTTTTTGGCGTCCATGTTTGCGCTCAATAAATTCTGGAATCAAATCCATTGGGCCTGGGCGGTACAAAGCCACAAGAGCAATAATATCCTCAAAGCGGTCCGGCTTTGCCTCACGAAGCATGCCTTGCATGCCACGGCTTTCTAGCTGGAACACAGCAACGGTATTTGCCCGCTTAAGAACATCAAAAGCTTTTTCATCATCGAGCTTAATCTCGCCGATATTCCAATCCTTACGATCTGCATGCAGCGCTTTAATCCAACGCTCTGCTGCAGCCAAAATCGTTAAGGTGGTTAAACCCAAGAAGTCGAATTTCACCAAGCCAATTGCTTCAACGTCATCTTTGTCAAATTGACTAATCACGGAGCTACTATCTTGATCCTTCGTTTCTTGTGTGTAAAGAGGGCAAAAGTCAGTGAGGCGACCTGGAGCGATTAATACACCACCCGCGTGCATACCTACATTACGGGTCATACCTTCTAGTTGCTGCGCCAAGGAAAGTAATTGACGCACTTCGTCTTCATTCTTTTCGCGTTCGGCTAACTGCTTCTCTTCCTTCTTCGCCATTTCAATCGTCATGTACTGACCTGGCTTATTCGGTATTAGCTTAGCAATTCCGTCAACGAAGTTATAGCCTTGTTCTAATACGCGCCCCACATCACGAATTGCCGCTCTGGCAGCCATCGTTCCAAAGGTGGCAATCTGGCTCACCGCATCTTTGCCGTACTTATCTTTAACATACTGAATCACACGGTCACGACCGTGTTGGCAGAAGTCGATATCAAAGTCGGGCATCGATACCCGCTCTGGATTTAAGAATCGTTCAAAGAGTAAGTTGTAGCGCAGTGGATCTAGATCGGTAATGCCCAATGAGTAGGCTACCAATGAACCTGCACCAGATCCACGGCCCGGACCTACTGGTACGCCATTATTTTTAGCCCAGTTAATGAAGTCAGCCACAATGAGGAAGTAGCCAGGGAAACCCATTTGAGCAATCGTCTTCACTTCAAAGACTAAGCGCTCGTGATAACGCGCCATTTCTTTGGTACGCTCTTCTGCATCAGGGAAGTTGCGCTCCATGTGGCGTTTCAAACCAATCTCGGATTGTTGCAAGAGATAGTCATCAAGCGTAATACCAGGAGGCGTTGGGAAGTTCGGTAAGCGCGGCTGACCTAATACTAAAGAAAGATTGCAACGCTTGGCAATTTCAACTGAGTTTGCTAAAGCAGTTGGCAAATCTGCAAAACGCTTTTCCATCTCTTCTTGCGTCAAGAAGTACTGCTCATCATTGAACTTTTTGATACGACGAGGATTACCTAGCAACTCTCCTTCAGCAATACAGACACGGGCCTCATGCGCAATAAAGTCACTCTTTTGCATGAACTGCACTGGGTGCGTAGCCACTACAGGTAAATCTAATTCATTGGCTAGATGACAAGCAAACTGAAGCTGCTGTTCATCCTGAGGATTGCCACTACGCTGAACCTCGATATAGAAAGACTTTGGAAAGAGTTTTTCGTAACGCCGCGCAACAATCTTGGCATGATCCTCTTGGCCACCTAATAATGCCGTACCCACTTCACCCATGCGCGCACCAGAGAGGGCAATCAAGCCATAAGAGAGTGTGCGCTTAGCAGCTTTATCTTCTGGCTTTGCAGCGGGTTCGCTAAACCAGACTGAGTCCACTTCAGCGCGACCACGGGATTGATTATCTAGTGATGCTCTACTGAGCAACTCGCATAAATTGAGATATCCAGAATGATTTTGAACTAGAAGTAATAAACGATAGGGCTGGTCTGGATCTTGTGGATTACTAATCCAGACATCTGCGCCAGCAATCGGCTTAATACCACTAGAACGGGCGGCGGTATAGAAGCGGACTAAGCCAAATAAATTACTTAAATCGGTGATTGCCAAAGCGCCCATTTCATCTTTGACGGCAGCAGCTACCGCATCGTCAATGCGCACGACTCCATCCGTAATCGAAAACTCGGAATGGACGCGAAGATGAACAAAACGGGGTAAAGCCATGAGATGATTTTAGCTGTGTCGACACTGAAAAACTCCTCATCCCCAGCCGGCGGCTATCGCGGGCGATTTGCCCCCTCACCCACCGGTCCACTTCATGCTGGATCCCTGGTTGCCGCCCTCGGAAGCTGGTTAGATGCCCGCAAAAATGGGGGTAAATGGCTGCTCAGAATGGAGGATTTAGATGCCCCCCGTTGCATTCCTGAAGCAACCCAGCAAATTCAGTCTCAATTGCTGGCCTGCGGCCTTTTCTGGGATGAGGAGGTTATCCATCAATCCGAGAGGGCAGAGGCCTACCAAAGGGCTTTAGGGCGCTTAAATAGGCTTCAATGCCTCTATTCCTGTACCTGCTCAAGACAAACCATAGCCAATGCCCTAAATAGCCTAGGAATCCACACTCCCCGCAATCAAGAGATGGTCTATCCCGGCACCTGCCGCCCAAGCTCTTTAGCTAGAAATCCTATAGATGCCTTGGAATTACAAAAGGCCTGGCGTATTGCGCTACCATTAAATTCCCGTATTGAGTTTGAAGATTTAGCGCTTAGTCAGCAAAGCCAAAACCTCAATACTGAAGTGGGTGATTTTGTCCTTCGCAGGAGTGATGGCTTATTTACTTATCAGCTTGCAGTAGTTGTTGACGATGCCGAGCAAGGCATCACCCACATTGTGCGAGGCCAAGATTTATTGAGCAACACGGCAAGACAAATTTACCTGCAAGAAATGCTTGGATACCAAAGGCCAAAGTATTTACATCTACCTCTGGTGCTAGATGAGCATGGTGAAAAACTCAGTAAGCAAACTTTAGCAACCCAAATTAATACGCAAGATGACAAGCGCTCACTGATTGAGTTACGTAAAGCAGCAATACATTTGGGATTGCAGAATTTGCCTGATGGCGAGAATGTCACTATTGCAGAGTGGCTCTTGGCAGCCACTCAAGCATGGCGAAGTTAATTGCAAAATGAGTTGCTGACTTCGCTACTGACTTCGTTATTTTTTCTTAAAGCCACCAAGTAAAGCCCCAACAGCTGGCTTAGCAGGCGTGATGCCTACTTTCTTCTCTTCTGGCTTTGTGGTATCTGTAGCAGATGCACTGGATGTACTGGGCTCATAAGGCTTATAGAAGAAAGGGTCAGACATTTTGGTTGGTGCGCTGCTATGGTTTCTAGAACTGCTAGAGGATGAAGGACTAGGTGAGGATTCACCTGCTGGTAAAGGCTGGACATCTAACTTACGCTTCATCAACTTTTCGATATCGTCGAGCAAGCGTTTTTCACTGGCATCAACTAAGGCAATCGCATCACCTTTGCTACCGGCGCGACCAGTGCGCCCAATTCGATGAATAAAGTCTTCTGCGTTGAATGGTAGCTCGTGATTAATCACGCAAGGCATATCCGGAATATCTAAACCACGAGCAGCAACATCAGTTGCTACTAAAGCCTCGATTGCACCAGACTTAAAAGCATCTAAAGTTAAAGTGCGTTCACCTTGACTCTTATCACCATGAATCGCACCCGCTTTAATGCCATCACGCTCAAGTGCACGAGATAACTTTGCACAACCCAAACGACTATTGGTAAAGATGATGCATTGACGCGATAAACCAGCACGTGTGCGAGCTTCTAAAACTTGGACAATCGCACGTTGCTTATCGCTGGATGCAACCATATGCACCACTTGTTTCACTGTATCCGCTGCAGCATTTTGACGCGCTACTTCAACAGTTACTGGGGTGCGTAAATAACTTTGTGCCAGCTTTTTGATCTCTGGTGAGAAAGTCGCCGAGAACAATAGGGTTTGTCTTTGCGCAGGAATCAAATCAATGATGCGCTGTAAGTCAGGTAAGAAACCCATATCGAGCATGCGATCGGCTTCGTCCAACACCAAAATCTCGACTTGAGATAGGTTGGCGACTTTAGAGCCGATGTGATCGAGCAAGCGTCCTGGGGTAGCAATCAAAATTTCAACGCCATTACGCAGCGTAGCAACTTGCTCTTTCATATCCACACCGCCATAGACAACAGCAGCACGTAGATCAGTATGTTTGGAATAATTAGCAGCGTTTTCAGCAACTTGCACCGCTAGCTCCCGTGTTGGCGTTAAAACCAATGCACGAATTGGGTGGCGTGCTGGTGATGCACTATTGCTAGCGTGTCGCAAAATCTTTTGAATGATTGGCAATACAAAAGCAGCCGTCTTGCCGGTACCAGTTTGTGCTGCGCCCATCAAGTCGCTACCCGCCAATACGTGCGGAATGGATTGCGCTTGAATCGGAGTTGGAGTGCTGTAGCCCTGCTCAAGAACCGCTTTTTGAATTTTCGGGTCTAAACCAAAGTCAGCAAAAGTGATTGGTTCCAGAGCAGAAGTAACTTCGGCAGCAGTTTCAGTGTTAATAACACTAGGGGCAGGATCGCTAACCCCTGTAGAAGAATTTATTTCAGTAGCAGTATTTGTCAAGGTAACTTACAGGATGGCGGCAATGCCGGCCTTAGCGGTCTCAGCATCTTCCGCAGATTTAACGCCGGAAACGCCGACTGCGCCGATGGTAAACCCATTTACCTCGATATTGACGCCACCTTCCAACATGCCCGAAATATGTGGTGCTGATAAGAAAGATGTACGGCCATTGTTAATAATTTCTTCGTAAACGCGACTCTCGCGCTTACCCATTGCAGCTGTGCGAGCTTTCTCTTGAGCAATGTATGCAGATACAGGAGCGCAACCATCACGACGAATTAAACCCAGCATATGACCACCGTCATCACATACCGCAATCGTAACTGCGAAGTTTTGTTTAGCAGCGTGTTGATCAGCTGCATTCAAAATCTTTTGAACATCGGCTTGAGTTAAGTAAGGTTTAGTAGATAACATGTTTAATCTTTCTGTCTCGAATATGGTGTATTTGCTTCATGCACTTCTATATAAGTACTTGAATTATAAGGGGTGTAGCGTGGCTCCTCATACAGAACCAGGCTCCACTCCATCATAATGCGCCCCTATTACAGCCAGAGGGCGCTCTAAGTACCTCTTATTTAAGGAACTCTTGGGCTGCAACGACTCCGCTGGCCTTAGGCTTGTAGCCCATAGAACCCAAACTCATCTCCACCCCACTTAAGGCAGCCATCAAGCTGAGTTCATTGCAGTCGCCCAAATGGCCGATACGGAATGCCTTACCTTTGATCTTGCCCAAACCAGTGCCTAAGGAAAGATTAAATTTCTCTAGCGCATGTTTACGCAAAACATCAGCATCCATACCTTCTGGTGTTGCAATACAAGTGAGCACTGGTGAATAGCAGTCTTGATCTTGACACTGAATATCTAGGCCCCAAGCTTTCACGGCTTCACGACAAGCTGCAGCTAACCGTTGGTGGCGTGCAAAGATCGTATCCAATCCTTCGACCATCATCATGTCCATGGCTTCATGCAATCCATACATCAAATTAGTGCTGGGAGTCGTTGGCCAGTAACCTGTTTTATTGGATTCGAGAATCTCGTCCCAAGCCCAATAAGCTTTATACATTTTGTTGTGTTTGCTCGCCTCAATTGCGCGTGGTGACAGCGCATTAAACCCAATGCCAGGAGGCAACATCAAACCTTTTTGTGAACCAGAGATCGTAACGTCAGCGCCCCACTTGTCATGCTCATAGTCGGCCGAACCCAAGCCCGATACACTATCTACGAGTAATAAGGCTGGGTGCTTTAAAGAATCAATCGCTTTGCGAACAGCAGCAATGTTTGATGTAACGCCAGTTGAAGTTTCATTATGTACTACGCATACCGCTTTGATTTCATGTTGCGTGTCTTTGCGCAAACGCTCTTCAATCACAGATGCATCTACACCCCAACGCCAAGAATCTTGCCCTGCTTTACCAACTACTTCTACATCTAAACCAAGACGCTTACCAAGGGCACGCCATAAGTTTGCGAACTGACCAGTTTCATAGAACAACACTTTGTCACCAGGATTAAGAACGTTCACTAATGCACCTTCCCACGCACCTGTTCCTGAGGCGGAATAAATAATCACGGGCTGCTCGGTTTTGAATATCTTCTTAATGCCATCCAATACCTTCTGACCAAATGCACCAAACTCTGGACCACGATGGTCGATGGTTTGATAGCTAATGGCGCGCAATACGCGCGGCGGCACAGGGCTAGGACCAGGAATGTGTAAAAAATGGCGTCCTGATGCGTGGTTATCAAGTTTCAACATGCTTTGTCTCACTTTTAAAGTGTTTATAGGTAGTTATTTCTGCCGCTAGTGTAAGGCAATTTTTAGGAAAATTCCTTTTTGTATACAAAATATTTAAAATTAAGTTCAAAATAAAGTCTAAATTAAGCATTTAAAGCCTGTATTTATAGTAAAAGATGGTTTATTCTTATTTTTGTATACAAATTATTCAGGCCAGGGATTGATCTATGACAGTACTAGAGCAGCCAAATTCACAAAATTTGCATGAAGCGACTTTCGAAAAGCTGCGCTCTCTCTTGGTGGAGGGCAAGATCGCCCCTGGCAGCAAACTCAATGAACGTGAATTGGCTGAGAGCCTGAATGTGTCACGCACTCCGATTCGGGAAGCGATTCGTCGTTTAGCTGCAGAAGGTTTAGTAGAACTTATTACTAATCGCGGTGCGATTGCCGTGCAGCTCAGTCTTGATGACGTACTCAATACTTTTGATGTGATTGCAGACTTAGAGGGATTTTCTGGCGAGTTAGCTGCCAAGAATATTAGTGATGCCACTCTCTCTGAATTAGAGGCTCTTCAATATGAAATGATGGCTTCGTATGCTCGTCGTGATTTATCGAGTTACTACAAACTCAATTTACGCATTCACCATCTCATTAATCAGGCAGCAAACAATCCCATTCTGTCCAAGCTCTTTACCCAAGTCAATGCCCGCATTGAAGCACTACGCTTTCGTTCCAATCAAGATGGTGTTAAATGGGAAAAGGCTGTAGAAGAGCACCAGGAGATGCTTGATGCTCTTAAAGCCCGTGATAGTGCACGCATGCGCAAAATCATGATCCAGCACGTTATGAACAAGCGTGATGTTGTAGCTCAATTACTCAAATCCGAAGTCAGCTTAGAAACTAGTAAATCATGAATAAGCCAGTAGAAATGAAAGTACTCAAAGAGCTGATGGTTGATCAAGCAGCTTTAGCAGCGCGTCTTCGTAAGGAGACTTCCGGCGAAGTCATGACCGATAGTGCGAGTCGTGGACGTTATGCAACCGATGCCTCTATCTATCAGGCAATGCCAGTTGCCGTGTTTGTACCAAAGACTGCTCAAGATATTGCGAGTGCTATTCAGATTGCAGCAGACATGGGTGTACCTGTTCTTCCTCGTGGAGGCGGCACTAGTCAGTGCGGTCAAACTACTGGTGCATCGCTGGTGATTGATAACAGCAAATACTTTAGAAATGTCATAGATCTCAATTTAGACAAAGGCTATGTTGAAGTTGAGCCTGGCATCGTTCTCGACCACCTCAATGGCTCACTCAAGCAGCATGGTCTCTGGTATCCAGTCGATGTATCTACTGCTGGACAAGCAACGATTGGCGGTATGGCAGGTAACAACTCCTGCGGTAGCCGCTCGATTGCTTATGGCAATATGGTCCATAACGTTTTAGGTATTGATGCTTGGTTAGCAGATGGCAGAATTGCCAACTTCAGCGATTACGCCAGCAGTACTGGAGCCGCGAAGCAATTGGGTGACTTTGTTAAAAACTTAGCTACTACCCTTCAACCAGAAATAGAGGCACGCTTTCCGAAGGTACTTAGACGCGTTGCTGGTTATAACCTCGATATCTTCCATCCTCAAAGTGAATTACCTTACACCCAAGACGGCAGTGTCAATTTAGCCCATCTGTTAGTTGGCAGTGAAGGCACTTTGGGTTATTTCAAATCACTCAAGCTTAAGCTAGCACCTCTTCCGCAACACAAGGTGCTGGGTATTGTGAACTTTGCTAGCTTTTATAAAGCGATGGATAGCGCCCAACATATCGTGAAGCTGGGCCCTACTGCGGTTGAGTTGGTTGATCGCACCATGATTGATTTGGCGCGCAGTAATCCGAGCTTTAAGAAGACTATTGAAACAGCCTTAATAGATCACACAGCGCAAACTCCGGAAGCCATCTTGCTGGTGGAGTTCTCTGGTGAGGCACACGCCCCACTCTTAGAAAAGCTCAAAGCCCTACAAGAACTCATGAGTGATTTAGGCTTACCAGGTTCCGTAGTAGCAATGCCTGACGCATCCTTGCAAAAGAATTTATGGGAAGTGCGTAAAGCTGGTCTGAACATCATGATGAGCTTAAAGGGTGATGGCAAGCCAGTCAGCTTTATTGAAGACTGCGCCGTCCCTTTAGAGAGCTTGGCTGATTACACCCAGGCACTAACAGATGTATTTTCTAAATATGGATCACGCGGCACTTGGTATGCCCATGCATCTGTAGGTACGTTACATGTACGTCCTATTTTGGATATGCGTAGAGATGGCGCCCAGAAGATGCGTGCAGTTGCCGAAGAAGCGTCTGCCTTGGTACGCAAATACAAAGGGGCATACAGCGGTGAGCATGGTGATGGCTTATGTCGTGGTGAGTGGATCTCGTGGCAGTTTGGCCCCAAGATCACAGAAGCCTTAGCTGAAATCAAATACGCCTTTGACCCCAAGGGATTGTTTAATCCGGGCAAGATCATCGATCCACCTAAGATGGATGATGTGAGTAACTTTAGATTTCCACCAAGCTACAGAGTGATTCCCCTGCAACCTGCATTAGATTGGTCAGCCTGGAATGTACAAAACGATCCAGTTACTGAAGCTACTACTGCACCTGGCACGGGCGGAGATCCAGCACTAGGATTAGCTAAGGCCGTTGAGATGTGCAATAACAATGGTCACTGCCGTAAGTTTGACGCAGAAGTGATGTGCCCAAGCTATCGCGTAACGCGCGATGAGAAACACCTGACTCGCGGTAGAGCAAACACCTTGCGTCTTGCACTATCCAATCAGCTTGACCTTCATAGCAGCAGCACAATAGAGTCATCTCCTTTAGCAAGTGAAGCCGTTAAAGAAGTCATGGAGCTCTGCGTGAGCTGCAAGGCTTGCCGCCGCGAGTGCCCTACTGGCGTGGATATGGCCAAGATGAAGATTGAGTTCTTGTCTGCTTATAAGAAGCGGGTTGGTCATTCTTTACGAGATTTAGCCGTTGCGTATTTACCTAAATACGCCAGCACAATTAGTGCCATTCCTTTATTGCCAGCCTTACTCAACTTACGTAATCACATCAAGCCGATTGCAATCCTACAAGAATGGGTCATGGGTATATCTGCACAAAGAAGTTTACCTATTTGGAAGAGTAGAAACTTTTGGAACCAGAAAGCAAAAACTGCTTATCAATACACACCAGAAGAATTAGCCAATCATTCTGACGGCAAAGGTGTGGTACTGCTAGCTGACACCTTTAATGCTTACTTCGAAGATGAAAACCTGCAAGCTGCATTAAAAGTTCTAAATGCTGCAGGCTATCGCGTACACATTCCACACAAATCCCAGAGTCATGAGAAGCCCCAAGCAGAACACGGCTGCGCTAAAGAGTTTTGCTGTGGCAGAACCTACCTTGCTGCTGGCATGGTAGATAAAGCCAAAGCCACTCTCGGTGAATTAGTAGATCACTTGGCGCCTTATGCCGATAAAAACATTCCGATTATTGGCTTAGAGCCCTCTTGCCTATTTACCCTTAAGGATGAAGCCTTGGTGATGGGCTTTGGCGATCGGGCAATCATTGTTTCCAAGCAGGCGCAATTGCTTGAAGAGTTTTTAGTTAACGAAGCAAAGGCAGGCAATCTCAAGCTCAATCTAAAAGCGGCTGATAAAGCCGTGCTCTTTCATGGTCATTGTCATCAGAAATCTTTTGCTGCTGTGACTCCCGCCATGGAATTACTTAAGCTCATTCCCAATGCAGAGCCTAAGTTAATTGATTCTTCTTGCTGCGGTATGGCTGGTAGCTTTGGTTATGAAGTAGAGCACATTGAAGTGTCTAAACAAATGGCAGAAATGAGTCTATTACCTAGTATTCGCAAATCGCCAGATAGCTGGGTAGTAGCGGATGGTACGAGCTGCCGTCATCAGATTGCTGATGGCACCCAAAGAGAAGCTGTGCATATCGCCAGAATCATAGCGGCGCACCTTTAAGAAACTATCTGATCACGCCGTAACCTACCATGAGTAAAGTTCCAGTCAATAAGGCTGGAACCAAACGCTTAGTAGGCTTAGAGATCATCACACCGATGGCTAAGGCGCAAATCAGGGCACGTATCCATAGAGGAACGGTTGCCATTAAACCCAATGGCATCACGATCAAGCGCACTGTCAGCGCAGCAACCATCGCATAGGTAACCGCAGCTAACCAACGGAATATTTCACTATCTTGGTTAATGCTTTGTGATAGGAAGACGCCAATTGCGCGGCAAAAGTAAGTACCAAGGCAAGCCCCTACCAAGGCAACCCATAAGCCCCAGCCTGAAAGTGAGTTAGACATGGTATTGATCGTGTCCATCATCCAACTGCCCCAGACTTTTTACGCAGGAACTTACGATCAATAAAGTAAGCAATCGTTCCAGAGACTAATCCTGCTGTTAGCAAACTCGTATCACGATCGATCACAAAGAAAATGGGGCCAAAGATGCAGCCTAAGAAAATAGCAATACGATTGATCCACGGCTTGACCTCGGTGAAGGTCAATAAGAAGAAAAGCGGATTGATAAAGACCAAGCCTAGGGTAACAGCAGGTGGCACCATACCTGCCAAATAAAAACCTAAAATGGTTCCTGGGATAGAGATCAACCAGCACAGCAATCCCAAGCCAACAAAGTAACTCAGGCGATGCTTAACCTCAATCGCATGAAACTCGCGCATGGAGATCGCCCATGCAGTCATTGCCAACAAATGTACTGAAGCATAGAGACTACGATTACGATCCCTCTGATGAAACTGCGGAAAGAGCGTCACCGTCATAGTTATAAAGCGTGTGGATGTCAGCGTGACGGCTAAAGCGATTGCTAAAACGGATGAACCAGTAATTGCCATCTCAAGCAAAACCACCTGCCCTGGCAAGGCGAACATAAAGAATGAAGTGAAGGTTGTAAACCAAACGTCAAAGCCATTGGTTTTACCCATTGCACCAAAGCCGACCATACCAGCAAAGAGCACCATGGCAGGTGCGCCTGCCGCATCCCGAATACCAGACCAAAACGCATCACCGGGATTTTTAAAGCGTTGCGCTGCAGACTCCTCTAGCGCGATTTCGCTAGGATCTATATAGGGCTGGTCTGCAGATGACATGGACGAATTGTAAGCTTAGTAAGCCTAGTAGGCCCCTAGGCATCCAGGGCCCATTCAATATGCTCGGCTACCAAAGCATCTGCATCGGCAAGTGCGGCGCTTAATGCGGCGCGTACTGCCTGTTTATCTGCTTCGACCACCACAGTACTCGCCAGCGCATTGCCCATTGCTACCGCTAGATTACGACGCCAACGACTATAGCCAATTCTACGAATGGCACTGCCTTCATGGCGTTGCTCAAATTCAGACTCCGTCCATGACCATAAATGTAGAAGTGAGGCTTGCCCTAAGCCATGGCGCTGTGCAAAATCCGGCAACTCTGTGCGCTTGGCAAACTTATTCCAAGGGCAGATGAGTTGGCAATCATCACAGCCATACACCCGATTACCCATCGCGGAGCGGAACTCCAGCGGAATTGTCTCAGGATTTTCAATTGTCAGATAAGAAATACAACGCCGCGCATCTAATTGATAGGGTGCCGCAATCGCTTGCGTAGGACAGACATCAATACAAGAGGTGCAGGTACCACAATGCTCTTCGATCTCTTGATCAATTGGTAGTGGCACATCTACCAAAATCTCGCCCAAGAAAAATGTAGAGCCAGATTCTCGGTTAAGTAAGAGCGTATGCTTGCCGCGCCAACCTAAACCAGCTTTTCGAGCCAACTCTACTTCCATGAGTGGCGCAGAGTCAGTAAATACGCGATAACCAAATACACCAATCTTTTCTTCGATGAGCTTGGCAAATTCTTGCAAGCGATTACGTAGCACCTTGTGATAGTCGCGCCCACGGGCATACATAGAAACTACAGCTTGAGAAGGATCTTCGAGTCGCTGCCACTCAGCATCAAAGTCAATGCTTTGCGGCAAGTAATTCAGGGATACACAAATCACTCGGACTGTCCCTGGTACTAATAACTCAGGATTAGCACGGAGATCAGCATGGCGCTGCATGTATTCCATATGACCATGGCGCCCTTCTGATAGCCATTTATTCAGGCGATCACTGGCGGGACCCAGGTGAGTATCGGTTATACGTAAGCCATCAAACCCAAACACTGTAGCTTGAGCCCCAAGCCAATCGCGCAGATTGGACTCATCTAAAGATTGAGGGTTGGCTGATAAAGACATATGGAATACAGAATGTAGCGCAATAATTGAATAAACTAGGGTAATGATCGGAAATCAGATGCCTTTGGTATCAAAAGTATCCCTAAAGCAACATTGTAGGCAGGAAGCGGAAACCGCAAAACTTGCCCAAGGTTTTGCCGCCGCTCTTGAGCGCTTTTTAACCCGGAACCCAACAGCCCATCTCAATATCTCACTAGAAGGAGACTTGGGGGCTGGTAAAACTACCTTTGCAAGATATCTGATTCAAAGCTTAGGTCATGAGGGCAAAGTAAAGAGTCCTACTTACACTTTGTGTGAACAATACCCGATTTATAAAAGCAATCAAAATACTCATTTATTCACAGTGCATCACTTTGACTTGTATCGAATGCGTGATCCATTGGAATGGCATGAAGCAGGTTTTGCAGAACATTTTGATGTACCAGGATTCTGTTTAATTGAATGGCCAGAAAAAGCAGAAGGTACTCTGCCACCGTTTGATATTCAATTACAGCTTGTTGCAGGTACCGATGAAAACGAGCGCTCCATTGCAATCAATGCCTTCTCAGAGCAAGGTAAAGCTGTAGTAGATGATATTCAAGCCATCCTGCAATAACTAAATAAGTAATGAGCAATCAGAAAATTAATCTCTTTAGAAGGCAGCATCTCATGACTTCAGCGAAGTTATTGAGTTTTGCACTACTGCTGACTGAGGTAAATATTGCTTGGGGCGCTAAGATCTTGGGTGTGCGCATCTGGCCCTCCGAGGACTACACGCGGGTTACCTTGGAATCTGATACACCACTGCCGATTACCCAACAGATTTTGACGAACCCAGATCGCTTGGTGGTGGATGTGCAAGGATTAGAGCTCAATCCTACTCTCAAAGATTTAGTTGCCAAAGTAAAATCAAACGATCCGTATATTTCACAAGTGCGGGTGGGACAATTTCAGCCAGGCATTGTGCGTTTGGTATTTGACTTAAAAGAACCAATCAAACCACAGCTCTTTACGCTTGATCCAATCGGTGAATATAACTATCGCATGGTATTTGATCTCTACCCCACTACTCCACCAGACCCATTAATGGCCCTAGTGAAAAGTAGTGCTAAGAAAGAAAGTGCGCTTGAAAAATCCAATGAAGAAGTTGATCTGATTGCGCAGTTTGCCACCAAGAAAGAAAAGGAGCTCTCCAAGACACCGGTTGCGCCAGTAGCTCAGGCAATTCCAGAGCCCAAGGAATTACCAGCACCAGCCAAGTACAAACGTCTGATCACCATTGCAATTGATCCTGGCCACGGTGGTGAAGATCCTGGGGCCATCGGTGCCGCAGGCTCACGAGAAAAGAATGTTGTACTTGCGATTGCCAAGAGATTGAAAGATAAGATTGAGGGCGAAGCCTATATGCGCCCTTTCCTCACAAGAGATGGTGATTACTTTGTGCCACTGCATGTCAGGGTACAAAAAGCCCGACGTGTTGAGGCTGACTTATTTGTTTCTATTCATGCGGATGCCTTTATTGAAAGAAATGCCAAAGGCGCTTCAGTATTTGCGCTCTCGCAAATGGGAGCCAGTAGTACAACAGCACGCTGGATGGCAAATAAAGAAAATGCTTCCGACCTGATTGGTGGCATCAATATCAAGACACAAGATAAGCAGGTTGCCAACTTGCTACTAGATATGTCAACTACTGCCCAGATCAAAGACTCCTTACAGGTAGGCAACTCCATCTTGAAGCAAATCGGTGGATTTGCGCCTCTGCATAAAGCAAAGGTAGAGCAGGCGAGCTTTGCTGTTTTAAAGGCGCCAGACATCCCTTCCATCCTTGTAGAAACGGCTTTTATTAGTAACCCACAGGAAGAAGCCCGTTTAAATGATGATGGCTATCAAGATCGGATTGCTGAAGCGATTTTGAGAGGAATTAAGGACTATTTTTCCAAAAATCCACCGGTTGCAAGACGAGTCAACTCCTAGAATCTTGTAGTTATAAGGTCTGAGGGGTAGGCCCAACAGACCAAGGGGAAACCTACAAACTTCTTGCTATAATTTACGGCTTAACTGGGTCGGTAGCTCAGTCGGTAGAGCAGCGGACTTTTAATCCGTTGGTCGCGAGTTCGAATCTCGCCCGACCCACCAGTTATACAAAAGCCACCCTTGGGTGGCTTTTTCTTATTCAATTTATCCAGAGAGAGTTGGGCTTTTCACCTGCATCTAAGCGTCTATTAATTCGATCAATAATTGGCATCAAATCAGCAACAGAATCAATCACATAGTCAGGCTGCATTTCTTGCATTTTTTTTCTTGCCAAATTCTTGAGATTCTCAGACTCCTCTTTTGATAGTACATTTAACTCCTCAAGAGATAATCCCAGCGCATTTCCGCTGACTGCCACTCCCACAGTCCAACACCCGAAGGCTTTACCCTCCTCAATTCCAGGCAGAGTGTCATCAACCTTAATGAATGAAAGTGGGTTATCCAAACCTAGTTGCACCGCACATTTATGCATCATCTGGGCGGATGGTCTACCAAATGGAGTATCTCCCGAATATGAGAGCGTATCCGGCACATACCCCTGCTGCTTAGCGATTGGTAGCAATATATCTAACAGCTCTTTTGTATATCCAGTTGTTGATCCAATTTTAATATGGTGTTCACGGAGCAATTTAGTCAGATCCGCCATTCCAGGAATTAATTGACCACACTCTCGAATGCTAACCTTATTCATTGGTACAAAAATTTCTAATAACCGGTCTACATCAGCACTAGTGTGAGATCTACCATGTATTCTTATCCATTGTGATTGAATCTCAGGTAGGCTTAATAGTGCATTTATATGATCCCACTTATTAATACCCATCGGGATGCGGGCTTGTGAGATTGTCATCTCTACCCCTTCCGACTGAAATAATTTTACAAAGGCGCCCATAGGGGCTCTGCTACCAAAATCTACCACTGTACCAGCCCAATCAAAAATAATTGCTTCAACTGAAGTTTTAATCATTACCTAAACCATTCATCAAAATTATCTTTTGCAAGCCCAAAAGCGGTACTTGCCCCCGTTCCACTGCTGACTATTGCAACCCTGATTGATGGAGATACCTTTTCAATCAATGCATCAGATACATTGGAGGATGGATAGACTCCTGTCCAACGCTCCACCACTCTGTGCTCGGTGATATTTAAAACCTGATACATTAATTCGAGAATCAATTGCTCAATTCTCTCGCTTGCAAACACATCTTCAGAAGACCCATAGCGATGAGAATCCCCCACTACTAAGCTACGATCCGCGCTTTGCACCACAATTAAATGGATACCCTCTTTGACGTACTCAGGCATCTCTTTTGCAATGCGCTCCTTAAGCGCTTTAGCCTCAGGCAGCTCCGACCATCCTAAATATCTAGCCAAACTGTTATCAGTCATAACACTGCCTGGCAAGATGAACCCATCTTGAACTTTGATCCTAAGCATTTGAAGAGTACATAGCTTTAAATCGTATTTTTGAATATAAGGCTTTGCTACTCCCGTCAACTGAGCGCCAGGGCAAATCACAATCCTTTGAGCATTGAATCGATGATTTGAAGCATGAACAGTTGCCCCGTCAATTGATAAGACTTCAGTCTTCCAATAAAAATCAACGCCCAACTCTTTTTGTAAATACGTTGCCAACTGAGGAATTGCCTCTCTAGATTCAACCCTAAATTCATGGGGGCTATATAAAAGACCCAATGCATTTTTCAAATGAAGACCATCAATATTGGCAAAGCCTAAAGACTCTAAAGTTGAATAGCTCCCTTGTGAATAGTATTTACAGTCAGCCCCCATCGGAGTTTTAAGAAAAGCTTGGGCAACCTCAACCGCCTCAGGACGATGACATAGAATCCAGGTACCCTGATGTAATATTTTTATGTTGGCCAGAGGGGCGAGTTCTCTCCACGCTTGCGCTGAATACATAGCTCTTTGCCAAGTATCACGACTTCCCTGCCCCGATACGGTAATGAACCCAAAATTACGAATAGAGGCGCCAGTGCAGCTTGCATTTTGCTCAACAATTGCAACTGATAGACCTCTTTTTTTTGCTTCATAGGCGTGAGCCAAACCTAGGATACCGGAGCCTACTATGAGTAAGTCGTAACATTTATTTGTCATTAATACCAAATCCTACAAAGTTTTTTCCACGAGCAGAAAGTCTTACCTGATCAACTTGCTCTTCTGCTGTTTTATCACGGTCTAGCGGTGGGTATACTGAAAACCCTAAATCAAGTAGCCATTCATATATCTCCGTCGGAGCTGCAAAGAACTGACCGATGGCTCGATCTATATCGACTAAAAATTCCGAATCGCAATTACTCTGGATTAGTAATTGCCATACATAAGGCAGCCAATAGGCGCAAGATTGCCCATGACTTTTTTGACTGATGGCCGTTTCAGAATATGACAACGCATGTGCCAGCGCGGTTTGCGTCTTGGCCATTGCCAAACCTGCAGATAAAGCAGCCTCTGAAAGCTGTTCACGAAATTCTAGATTGTCTAAATCATTTCTAAGAAGTGGCAAATAATGGCAAATTTTCTTGGCTGCAAAAATTGCAAGGTTGGTAGTTTCTTCAGTTCTATTTTTATTCCAAATTGCTTCTAGGGCGTGTGAAAGCGCATCTATCGCAGCATCACGCGAAATAATCCAAGGAGCTCCAACACAAAGTTTTGGATCAGCTAATGCAACATTAGCCAAAACTTGGGAACCAAAAAAAGAATGCTTACGCTGTTTTACAAAATCCCAGATAGTTGCAGTCGGAGTAACTTCACTACCCGTGCCTGCAGTTGTTGAAGCCAGCAGTAATGGCATTTTTGCAAAGGTCGGGTCTTCTATAGATATATCTATATGCCTAATTAACCAATCACGGCTATCAGGCTTAAAGCGTAATACTTTGGCGATATCCATGACGCTACCGCCGCCGATTCCAAGAAGGGCAGAATTTTCGCATTCAGCATGAATCCAAAAGTCGTTTTGAAGCTCTTGAACGCTCTGAATATCTGGCATGCCTTTTTGATAAATAGTTTCAGAAAGGATCCTGCCTCGCAAGCAAGACCGTATTTCTTTCATATTTACCTTAGAAATTTCAGGAATGCGCAAAATGTGAAACCCACGGTCAGGATAAAGAGTTTCTAGCTCTGCAAGTGATCCAGTGCCAAAGTAGATACTAAGTTGAGACATGATTTAACTTGCAAGCCTCCTGAGGTATGAGGACATTAAATCGATTATGGTTACCGTTGCAATCAAGATAATCAAAACTGCACAAGTTTGAGGATACTGAAACCCACGTATCACTTCGTATAGTATGACCCCAATACCTCCTGCACCAACCATTCCTACCACGGAAGCAGAGCGCACATTTGATTCGAAACGATACAGGGAATATGAAACCCATAAAGGCATCACTTGAGGTAAGATTCCATACACAATTTCAGCCATTGGATGTGCCCCTGTGGCTCTAATACCCTCAATGGGCCTAGGATCGACGGCTTCAACCGCCTCTGAAAATAATTTGGCCAATGTTCCAGTCGTATGGACAAATAATGCCAATACCCCCGCAAAGGGACCAAGACCAACAGCAACAATAAATAACATGGCAAATACCATCTCATTAATTGCACGCAAAGCATCCATCACTCGACGAACTGGTTGATATATCCAAGGACTAACTACATTAGATGCGCTTAATAGGCCCAAAGGAACTGCGGCAATAATTGCCAATAGAGTTCCCCAGATTGCAATCTGAACCGTAATCAGCATTTCCTCTACATACATCTTCCAGTCTTTAAAATTCGGGGGGAAAAAATCAGCAGCATACTTGCTCATATTTCCAGAATCTTTGATGAGATCTATAGGACGTATTTCTGCGCCCTGCCAAGCCCAAGCTAATACTAAAAAGAATAAAGCCCACCCGATGTAATAGAGTAGGCCACGCCTCTCCTCAAAAGCTCGTGCTTTAACTCGATCTAATGAAAGCTCTGAAACATATCCACTCATTTGATCTTAGCCAAAGCCTCATTCAGTTCAGCAACTTTTTTAGCTTTGTCAGCATCGCTAATTGTGGTGTCAGACTCAACCTTACGCAACTCTTTAAAAAGTTCTAGTTGACGGATTGGATTTAATTGTGCATTAGTTGAAGGCCTGAATCCACCATAGTTATAGATATTTTTAAGCACAGCTTTTTCTTCTGGATTGGTTTTGGCGTAGTTATATACAAACTTTTTCAACTTCTCTTTTGTATCTTTGTCCAAATCCGTGCGCCATACAAATGGGTCACTGGGAATTAATGGGCTCTTCCAAATAATTTTGATTTCTTGAGCAGCCTCTGGCTTAGTTGCTGTTAAGCGATCAATTTCTTCGGAATTATTAGTTGCAACATCAAGCTGTTTTGCAAGAATTGCCTGAAGATTGGCGCCATGACTGGCATTGCGAACTGTCTTAAAGGTATCTCTTGCCTCAATATTTCTCTTGGCAAAGATGTAATAGGTCGGAACCAAGAACCCAGAAGTTGAATTGGGATCTCCAATACCAAAATTAATGCTCTTACCATTTTTGATTACATCATCCACATTATTGTAAGGAGAATCTTTTTGAGTAATTAAATAAGATGTATAGCCAACTGCACCATCAGCGAAAACTACTTGAGCAAAAACTTCGCCATTTGCACGATCAACAGCTTCCATGGCCGCTTTATTTCCAAACCATGCTACCTGCACTTTATTAAAACGCATTGCCTCAATCACTCCTGCATAGTCTGGCGCATAGAATGATTTAACTTTCAAGCCTGTTTGCTTCTCCATATCCCTAAAGAATGGCTCCCATCGATCTCTCTGTGCAGAGGCAGAGTCTGTTGAAATAACGCCAAAACTGATTTCTTTAGCTTGCACTAAACATACTGATAAAGCTAAAAATCCCGCTAAAAGTACTTTACTTAACTTCATTTCAATCTCCCAAGAAAAATAAATATCTACTGAACTAATGTGAGTTTTGGCTCAGGAAAACCATCCTCTTCAACGCTAGAAACATCCTCCATCCCCAGATCTTCCAAATGAGATTCATATAGCTTTGCCAAGATGGTAGTAGTCAACTCTTTGGTTGGGCCATCAAAAACTACAGTTCCCTTGTTTAGGGCAATAGTTCTCTCGCAATACTTCTTGGCAACTGGAATCTGATGTAAGCTTGTTATAAAGGTAAGGTCTAATTTTTCAGATAAATTGACCATAGTCTCCATAACCTTTCGGGAAGACTCTGGGTCTAGTGATGCTACTGGCTCGTCTGCTAATAATATATTTGCATTCTTGATTAATGCTCTGGCAATAGCAACTCTTTGTTGCTGGCCACCCGACAAGGTTGAGGATCTTTGATACGCAAAATCAACTAATCCAACCTTCTCAAGCGCATCCAAAGCTCTTGCTTTTTCTTCTAATGAAAAGCGTCTGCAAATAATTTCAAAAATATTCTTTTGCGGGCAAATGCCAATGAGAATATTTGTTATGACATCCAATTGATTCACTAGATTAAATTGCTGAAAGATCACGCCGACTTCATTTCTAATTTGGCGAATATTTTTGGCTAAATGGCCGTTGGATTGCAGCACCGTGCCATTAATGACTAAGTCCCCGCTACCTTTATCCAAGACCTCCAAACCACAAATAGCTCGAATTAGAGTAGATTTTCCTGAACCAGAGGCCCCCAACAAAGCAACTCTCTCGCCTGCTGCAATATTGACACTGACATTACATAAGGCCTGGTTCTCCTTTCCATTCGAAAAGAAGGTCTTATTTACTGCATTTAGTGTCAAAACGCTACTCATCGGCATTCCTCAGCAATTGCAATAATTCAGCTACTGCCACTTCTTTTGCTAGCATTTTGATATTAGGATTTTTTCCAGATTCATCCCACCTACGCAATGAAATCGCATCCTTTGCGAATGGGATCGCCATGAATTCACTGCATTCTTGCTCAGTCATTGGACCACCCTGAAGGGCTAGGCTTCTGATTGAATCTGAAGATAATGATTTGTGATATTCAGGGTAGGTGGATACCAAATACCTCTTTGCTAAAACATGCATAAATACTGGGCGACTTACTTTTTCAGAAAAATATCTAGCTAGATAACTTCCGCCCACATTCTCATGATGATCATCGTACCCATAGGTGGTTGGGGTGCCTTCTTTTTTGGATAGAAGATGACCAATATCGTGTAGCCAAGCTGCTAATTGCAATTGAGGATTGGCACCATCTTCCTTAGCAAGCTGACCACACTGCCAAGCATGAGCCAATTGAGAAACCCCCTCACCGTCGTAGTGAAGATCGCCTTTTTCTTCATATAGCTCAGCAATTGCTAAGAAAGAATTTTGCATATTAACAATATGGCAATGAAATATGACGAATCGGTGTCACTTCCAGAATATCTAGGAAATTGCGCCTAAAAGTAGGCTGAACTGCTGTCAATTTAGGTCCACAACCAAAGAGAGTTTTTCTATAGTAAATCATTGCAGTAAAATGGGTTGAGTTTGGATGATTTTGGGTACTTGTGCCTGGGGTGCTGGTGGCCTGTAGCCTAA
>Ga0209188_1000257_pt1 | contig 57498 bp, 49 predicted proteins | sample C_130625_EF_Meta_FD_187307 | JGI IMG/M metagenome (GOLD analysis project Ga0209188, IMG submission 187307) | Freshwater microbial communities from Lake Croche, Canada to study carbon cycling - C_130625_EF_MetaG (SPAdes) (version 2) | ecosystem: Environmental > Aquatic > Freshwater > Lake...
TAACAATTCCGGTCGCCATGCGAACTCCATTACATAAACTTAAAACAACCGTGATGAGGGTAAATACTTTTTAATCAGTCTCAATCCACAACACGCCTAAATAGAACCTCTTTTGAAGCCTACCCCCTGATTGTTTGCCCTTTTTGGAGGGGTGTCAAGGAGTTAAATGTCCCCACGCCCTAGTAAATACCCCTTTTTTTATCGAAAAATGCCCCAATATGGGTTTAAAGGGGTTTTTTGCGTGGTTTTTGCAACAAGAACCCAGTAAATTAAAGTTTAGATATCTGTGTTTAGAATGTTTCTCATGAGTCGCACTCCAAAAAATCCCACTACTGGCAACCCCAGCAACCCTTATATCGAGGACACCATTCTTCTCGAAAAACAGGTCGAGCAAGTTAAGGCGCCTTCAATGTATAAAGTTTTACTATTGAATGACGATTACACGCCAATGGAATTTGTGGTGATGGTGATTCAGGAGTATTTTAATAAAGATCATGAAACAGCTACACGCATCATGTTGCAAGTACATTTAGTTGGCAAAGGTGTCTGCGGGGTGTTTACTCGCGATGTCGCTGCTACGAAAGTGCATCAAGTTATTGAACTCTCCCGTGAAGCGGGTCACCCACTACAGTGCACTATGGAGGAAGCATGATTGCCCAAGAATTAGAAGTGAGTTTACACATGGCGTTTGTTGACGCAAGGGCATCGCGACATGAGTTCATCACAGTCGAGCATTTGCTCGCAGCTTTACTAGATAACGCTACCGCGGTAGAGGTCTTAAAGGCTTGCGCTGTCAATATTGCAGAGCTACGTGCGCAACTTAAAAACTTTATCAATGACAACACTCCTGTGGTGCCGGGTAACGATGAAGTTGACACGCAGCCTACGCTTGGATTTCAGCGGGTCATTCAGCGCGCCATTATGCATGTGCAATCCACATCCAATGGTAAGAAAGAAGTGACTGGTGCAAACGTATTGGTTGCTATCTTTGGTGAAAAAGATTCCCACGCAGTATATTTCTTGCAGCAGCAAGGCGTTACACGTTTAGACGTTGTGAACTTCATCAGTCATGGTGTACGCAAAGATCAGTCTGAGCATGTGAAACCCGTAGAGCCTACTCAGGAGACTGAAGAATCTAGCTCCTCTGGTAAAGAAAGTCCTCTTGAGCAGTACACGCAAAACCTCAATGCCTTGGCCCGCCAAGGTAAGATTGACCCATTGATTGGGCGTGAGAGTGAGGTTGAGCGTGTCATTCAGGTGCTGTGCCGTCGCCGCAAGAACAATCCTCTATTGGTTGGCGAAGCCGGTGTTGGTAAAACAGCGATTGCTGAGGGCCTAGCCTGGAGAATTGTTAAAGGCGATGTGCCTGATATTTTGGCTAATGCCACTGTTTACTCCTTGGACATGGGCGCGCTTTTGGCGGGCACTAAATACCGCGGTGATTTTGAGCAGCGCTTAAAGAGTGTTCTCAAGTCATTAAAAGATCACGCTCACGGCGTTTTGTTTATTGATGAGATTCATACGTTGATTGGTGCTGGTGCTGCTTCAGGCGGAACATTAGATGCAAGTAATTTATTGAAGCCTGCCTTATCAAACGGTCAGCTCAAATGTATCGGTGCAACCACCTTTACAGAATATCGCGGCATCTTTGAAAAGGATGCAGCACTGTCACGTCGCTTCCAGAAGGTGGATGTTGTAGAGCCAACAGTAGACCAAACTGTGCAAATTCTGCGTGGCCTGAAGTCTCGTTTTGAAGAGCACCATAGCGTGAAGTACGCAGCCGGTGCTTTAGTGGCTGCTGCAGAGCTTTCGGCCCGTTATATCAACGATCGTCATTTGCCTGATAAGGCAATTGATGTGATTGACGAGGCTGGTGCTGCGCAACGTATTTTGCCGAAGTCTAAGCAGAAGAAGACCATTGGTCGTCCAGAGATTGAAGAGATCGTGGCAAAGATTGCACGCATACCGCCACAATCAGTCACTGTGGATGACCGCAGTAAGTTGCAGACTTTGGATCGCGATATTAAGAGCGTCGTATTTGGTCAGGACCCCGCAGTGGAATCCCTTGCCAGCGCTATTAAGATGACGCGTGCTGGTCTTGGCAAGATTGATAGGCCGATTGGTTCATTCTTATTCTCCGGCCCAACTGGTGTTGGTAAGACTGAGGTGGCTAAGCAGCTTGCTTATATCCTTGGCATTGAACTCTTGCGTTTTGATATGTCCGAGTACATGGAGCGTCATGCAGTTAGTCGTTTAATTGGTGCGCCTCCGGGTTATGTTGGATTTGATCAAGGTGGCTTATTAACCGAAGCCGTAAATAAGAAGCCACATTGCGTACTCTTACTTGATGAAATCGAAAAAGCCCATCCAGATATTTTCAATATTCTCTTGCAAGTAATGGATCACGGCACTTTGACGGATAACAATGGTCGTAAGACGGATTTCCGTAATGTGATCATCATCATGACAACGAATGCTGGTGCCGAGGCGATGCAGAAATCGACTATTGGATTTACCAATGCACGTGAGTCTGGCGATGAGATGGCAGATATCAAGAAGTTCTTCACTCCGGAGTTCCGTAACCGTTTGGATGCCATCGTATCCTTCAAGGCACTTGATGAATCCATCATCATGCGCGTTGTTGATAAGTTCTTAATGCAACTTGAAGAGCAGCTTCACGAGAAAAAAGTGGATGCTACCTTTAGCCCTGCATTAAGAGCGCATTTGGCGAAACATGGCTTTGATCCGTTGATGGGCGCACGTCCGATGCAGCGCATTATTCAGGATACTGTTCGTAAAGCGCTTGCTGATGAGCTATTGTTTGGTAAGTTGGCTCAGGGCGGTCATGTGGATGTTGATATCGATGCTGACGGTAAAGTGCTGTTGAACTTCGATACCCCGGCATTACCAGGAAAGCGTGCTAAAGCGGATGTAGCGCCAGTTGAAGAAATTTAATGAACTAATTGATTTAAATAAATACAACCCCAAAAGGAAACCATGTCACATCACGATAAACTACTAGAAGCTTTTGAAAACTACAAAGCTGAGAATGAAAAGTTTCAAGGTAAGGGTATTAAGGCTTCTGCAGCCCGTGCGCGTAAGGCTTTGCAAGAGATTGCTGGTTCTTGTAAAGAGCGCCGTAAAGAAATTACTGCTGAAAAAGAATCTCGTGAAGGTGCTGGCGCTGGTATGTCACAAGACGCTGCTCGCAAAGCGCATATTCGTAAATAAGTAGGCCAATAAGAATGTAATTAAAGTAGTTTATGCTTAAAAGAAAAGCCACCTACGGGTGGCTTTTTCTATACCTATTTATTTGGGTACTAAAGTTATTTTATTTAAGCTCTGCCAGTACTACCAAACCCACCGGCGCCACGACCGCTTTTAGTGAACTCTTCAACAATTTTGAGTTCCACTTGCTGTACTGGCATGACGACCAGCTGAGCAAGACGCTCCATGGGCTCTAATTTGAATGCAGTAGATCCACGATTCCAAGTACTCACCATTAATTGACCCTGATAGTCGGAATCAATTAAGCCTACTAGGTTGCCTAAAACAATCCCATGCTTATGACCTAAGCCAGAGCGCGGAAGAATAAATGCGGCATAGCGTGGATCTTCGACATAAATAGCAAGGCCTGTTGGAACGAGGACAGTTTGCCCAGGGGTAATCTCAATCGCTTCATCAATACAAGCACGCAGATCTAGGCCAGCACTTCCAGGTGTGCCATAAGTTGGCAGTTGATCGCGCATACGTTCATCGAGAATTTTGACTTGGAGTGATTGCATGGAGTTTCCTAAAACTAGAGGTAAAAATGAAGAAGGCTGTGAGGCTAAATTTTCTTGGCAACCAATTGAATGAGTTGACGTGCTAGCTGTAGTTTTTCAGCCTTAGCAAATTTTTTGCAGCCGCTAGCATCAATGACAAGGAATTGATTGAGATCGCTACCAAAGGTATCTGGGCCTATATTGCCAACAATCATCGGAATGCCTTTGCGCTTGCGCTTTTCATCAGCGTGTTTTTCTAGGTCGGTAGACTCGGCTGCAAAGCCTACACAGTAAGGGTGAGGCTTGCCAGCTTTAGTCTTTACTGTTTTTGCAACATCGAGAAGAATGTCTGGATTGGCAATAAACTCTAAGTTCGGCGCTTGATTTTCCTGGCGCTTCATTTTTTCCTTGGCAGGTTTAGCAATACCCCAGTCAGCAACGGCTGCTACTGCGAAGAAAATATCGTAGTCAGTTGCATTTAATGCTGCCGCATGCATTTCTTTGGCGCTCACTACGTTAGTGCGTGTCACTTGTCCAGTAGCCTCAAGCGGTGTTGAAAGTTCGCATGGACCTGCAATTAAATGTACCTGTGCCCCAGCTTCAACAGCTGCTCTTGCGATAGCAAAACCCATCTTCCCGGAGCTATGATTAGTAATGCCGCGCACGGGATCAATAGCTTCAAATGTGGGGCCGGCAGTAATCAATACTTTTTTGCCAGCTAATGTTTTTTTCTGAAAGAAGGCAATCACTTGTTCGGTTATTTCGGCAGGCTCGAGCATTCTGCCCATACCAACTTCACCACAAGCCTGAAAACCACTAGCAGGGCCAAGTAGGGTAACGTCATCTTCAGTAAGTCTACTCACGCTTCTCTGGGTCGCGGCATGCTCCCACATTTGCTTATTCATTGCTGGCGTTAACAAGAGAGGGCAATCTCTTGCCAGGCAAAGAGTGGTCAAAAGATCATCAGCCAAGCCCAAAGAAAGCTTTGCCATCAGGTCAGCGCTTGCAGGGGCAATCAGAATGGCATCTGCAGAGCGAGACAGCTCAATATGCGCCATATTGTTCGGAATGCTGCTGTCCCATTGACTCAAATAGACCGGGTTACCGGTAAGTGCCTGCATGGTGACTGGTGTCACAAATTGCTGAGCAGCTTCAGTCATCACCACTTGTACAGATGCACCCTCTTGCATGAGTTGGCGTGCAAGCTCAGGGGCTTTATAGGCTGCTATGCCACCGGAGATACCGAGGACGATCTTCTTATTTAAAAGTGATTGCATGACACCAGCTTAATGGGATTGGGCGGATTTGCCAAATGACTTGCGTAATTCACCCCAAATGATGAGGGCGGCGCCGATACAAATGGCGCTATCAGCAACATTAAATGCGGGCCAATGCCAGTTACCGTAATACACGTCAATAAAGTCGACAACTGCACCATACATTACGCGATCTAAGACATTTCCTAGTGCACCACCTAAGATTAGACTGAGCGAAATACAGAGGAGCTTGTCGTTTTGGCTTTTATACAGAAGCCAAATAATATAAATAGATGCTACTAAGCCAAGAATGGTAAAGAACCAGCGTTGCCAACCAGAGCCCTGCGCCAAAAATGAAAATGCTGCGCCTGGGTTAAATAGTAGCAACCAGTTTAAAAATGGCATAACTGGTTCCGGCACACCCATTTGTAAATTACTAAGAGCCGACCACTTGCTGAGTTGATCTAGCAAAAGCACGATGATCGCAATTGCGAGATAACGAAGTAAAGCAAGACTTTTCATATGGGCGATTCTTAGGCGAAGAGGCGATGATCACCATCACCAAATAAGTTGCTAATACAACGACCACAGAGTTCTGGGTGATCAGTATTGCTACCTACATCTTTGGTGTGATGCCAGCAGCGGCCACATTTTTTGTATTGGCTGCCACGAACCAAGACTTCTAAACCTTCATTACTCAATTCAATGTCGGCGCTAGAAGTGATAGTGACAAAGCGCAAATCATTCTCAAGTGAATGCAAGATAGCAAAATCAACATCGCCAACTTTGATGGTGAGCTCGGCTTGCAATGAAGAGCCTACATTGCCTGCCTCACGCTCAACTTCAATAGCCTTAGTTACCTCAGAGCGAATCTCACGAATGCGACCCCACTTGGCGAGCAACTCATCGGCATGAGTAATTTGTGGGAATTGGCCAAACTCTTCCATAAAGATGGATTCAGCAGATTTGCTTCCTGATCGATGTGGGAAATCTTTCCATGCTTCCTCTGCGGTGAAAGAGAGGAATGGCGATAACCATTTCAAGAGATTGCGAGTGATGTGGAATAGAGCATTTTGTGCTGCACGGCGATCAGGCGAATCAGGTGCGCTCGTATAGAGGCGGTCCTTGAGGATATCCAAGTAGAAGCCGCCCAAATCTTCAGAACAGAAACTCAACATCCGCGCGACTGCTGGCTGGAACTCATACGCCTTGTAATGGGTTTCCACCTCATTTTGCAATTGATTAGCAAGCGCAACAGCATAGCGATCAATCTCAAGCCACTGATCAGCAGGTATTGTGTGCTTGCTAGGATCAAAATCAGAGAGATTAGCTAGCAAGAAGCGCAAGGTATTGCGAATACGGCGATAGCTTTCGGTAACACGTTTGAGAATCTCATCTGAGATAGTCATCTCGCCTGAGTAGTCGGTAGAGGCAACCCATAAGCGAATGATCTCTGCACCTAACTTGTCTGCTACTTGCTGAGGAGCAATCACATTACCTACGGACTTACTCATCTTGCGACCTTGGCCGTCGACGGTAAAGCCATGAGTCAATAGTGCTTTATAGGGCGGCTTGCCATCAAGCATTGCGCCAGTAAGCAACGAAGAGTGGAACCAACCACGATGTTGGTCTGATCCCTCAAGATATAAATCTGCTAGGCGACCGTTAGGGGTCTCAGCTTCAGCCGTGAGTAATTCATCCCGGTGTGAACCACGAATGACGTGCCAGTGTGTTGTGCCAGAGTCGAACCAAACATCTAAGGTGTCACGATTCTTCTCGTATTGCGCAGCTTCTTCACCAAGCAGTTCGGCTACTTCTAATTTTTGCCAAGCTTCAATACCTTCTTTTTCTACGCGCTTTGCAATCTCTTCTAAGAGCTCCACGGTACGTGGATGAGGCTCACCACTTTCCTTGTGAACAAAAAAGGCCATTGGCACACCCCATTGGCGCTGACGTGACAAGGTCCAGTCGGGCCGATTGGCAATCATGCTGTTGAGTCGTTGCTTACCCCAGGCTGGGAAGAACTCGGTGCTTTCAATACCTGCTAATGCAGTTTCGCGAAGACTCGCTTTTCCATCAGATGGCTTCTTGTCCATGCTGGCAAACCACTGTGATGTAGCGCGGTAAATGATCGGCGACTTATGGCGCCAGCAATGCATGTATGAGTGGGTATACGTTTTATCGCGTAGCAGGCTACCTGCTTCACGCATCGCTTCAACAATCTTTGGATTTGCTTTCCAAATATATTCATTGGCAAAGAGCGGCAACCAAGAGGCATACACACCATTGCCCATCACTGGGTTCAAGATATCTTTGTCAGCCAGCTTGTTAGCTTTGCAAGATTTAAAGTCTTCCTCGCCATAAGCGGGCGCAGAATGAACGATGCCAGTACCAGTATCTAAAGTAACGTACTCAGCTGGATAGATTGGTGAGAGTCGCTTGTAGCCTTCATGCAGAGATGCAAGCGGATGCCAGAAAGAAATATTAGCCAGCTGGCTACCGGCGCAAGTAGCGATTACTTTGCCCTCAAGGCCATAGTCTTGTAAGCAAGTTTCAACGCGATCTTTTGCCAGGATTAATAACTTATCGCCAACATCAACCAATGCATAAGTCAGTTCTGGGTGAACGTTCATTGCCTGGTTGGCTGGAATAGTCCAAGGTGTTGTTGTCCAGATAACAATCTGTCCTGGTTTATTCGGTAGTTCAGTTAGCCCAAATACTTTGGCTAGCTGTGGACGTTGTGCGTCATCAAATGCAAAACCAACGTCCACTGTTGGATCGGTCTTGTCTTGGTATTCCACTTCAGCTTCCGCAAGTGCAGAGCCGCAATCAAAACACCAGTTCACCGGCTTTAAGCCTCGGAAGACATAGCCTTTTTCCCAGATCTTCCCAAGAGCTCGAATTTCATCCGCCTCGTTACGAAAGTTCATGGTGAGGTAAGGGTTGTTCCAATCGCCAAGCACACCTAAGCGCTCAAAATCTTTCTTTTGCTTCTCGACTTGAACATGGGCGTAAGCACGCGCTTTAGATTGCACTTCAGCGGTTGGCAGGTTCTTACCAAATTCTTTTTCAATCTGAATCTCAATTGGCATGCCGTGGCAATCCCAGCCAGGCACATATACAGAGTCAAAGCCCATGAGCCAGCGAGACTTGACGATCATGTCTTTCAGAATCTTGTTAACTGCATGACCTATATGAATATCACCGTTTGCATATGGAGGGCCGTCATGCAGTATGAACTTCGGCTGATTAGCATGTGCTGCACGAATTTTTTCGTAGAGCTTATTCTTTTGCCAGCCAGCCACCCATTGCGGTTCACGCTTGGCCAGATCTCCTCGCATTGGAAAAGAGGTGTCTAGTAGATTGACGGGGTAAGAATTTTCTTTTTCAGACATAAGCTTTTTTCTGGAAATAATTTCTGGCATGCGCTGCATCAGCTGCAATCGCTTTTGTAAGAGTTTCGAGGTCGGAGTACTTCGCCTCGTCACGAATTTTTTCTAATAGTTCTACGGTAATAATTTTTCCGTAAACATCTGCGTTGTAATCAAAAATGTGGGTCTCAAGCAATACCCTGCCTTCATCTTCTACTGTTGGCCTAACGCCCAGGCTGGCAACAGCTGGCAGGGGTTTTTCAGATAGGCCAAGAACCTGTGCAGTGAAGATGCCGGTGCTAGCTGGTTTGCGATGATGTAAGTGATTAGCAACCGCTAAGTTCAAAGTAGGAAAGCCAAGTTGCCGCCCCAGTTTTTGCCCATGAATTACATGGCCAGAGATTGCGTATGGGCGCCCTAATAATTTTTCAGCTAACTGCATATCACCACTTGCAAGTGCTGCGCGTAGTGCAGAGCTTGAAATGCGATCACCGCCTTCTTGGATCGTTTGAATGCTCGATACCTCAAAGCCATATTTCTCACCAGCAGCTTTCAAGCTCGCAAAGTTACCAGCACGTTTTGCACCATAGCAAAAATCATCGCCAATTAAAATCCATTTGGCATTTAATCGTTTGACAATAATCTCTGAAACAAATTGTTCGGGAGAGAGTTTGGCAAAAGCAGAGTTGAAGTGTTCTACAACAACACGATCAATCCCAAGTTGTGCCATGGCAGCTAACTTGTCGCGCAAATTCAGAATGCGTGGTGGTGCTTGCTCAGGGGAGAAAAATTCTTTTGGATGTGGCTCAAAGGTCATAACGCAACTAACTAGACCTCGATCCTTAGCGCCATCAACGAGTTCTTTGAGCAGGGCGCGATGACCCCTGTGCACGCCATCGAAATTACCGATAGTTAAGGCACAAGCTGGTCCTGCAGAAAACTGGGTGGGGCCACGGAATACGTTCACAAAAATCGCTTTCAGGGTAGCCATCAATTATATTGTGGGCATGCCTTCTATCGTCACCTTAATATCAGGCCGCGGATCTAATTTCGAGGCCATCGTCAAAACGGCTCAAAAAGAGCAATGGCCAGTCACTTTTTCAGGGGTCATAGCGAATCACTCAGCTGCTAAGGGCCTTGATTTTGCTCGCTCTCAGGGCATTCCTGCCTTTACCATTGAACACAAGGAGCACTCGACCCGAGAATCCTTTGATGCCGCCTTAATTGCGCAGATTGATGCCTTAGGGGCTGATTTGGTGGTTCTCGCAGGCTTTATGAGAATTTTGACCCCAAGCTTTATTCGTCATTTTGAGGGTCGATTGATCAATATTCATCCAGCCTTGTTGCCCGCCTTCCCTGGTTTACATACCCATGAGCGAGCTTTGGAGGCAGGGGTGAAGGAGCACGGCGCCACCGTTCATTTTGTGAATGAGGGCGTGGATGAGGGTCCTGTCATTTGTCAGGCCTCAGTCCCAGTGCAAGAAGGCGATGATGCCGATACCTTAGCAGCTCGTGTTTTGGCTGCTGAACATCAAATTTACCCGCGGGCCGTAAAATGGTTTCTCGATGGACGATTGCGCTTAGAAGGTAATCAAGTGAAGTTACAACCCCCGGAGCCGCAATTTTTTAAATTATGAGTGCAGAACGTCCTCCCCGCAGATCTGGTAGCAGACTAGCCCCCCACAAAAGCTACGCGACTAAATCGAAAGATCCGCTCCGTCGTTCTGAGCGCAGAAATGCAAGCGGTAATTTAATTGCGCCTGAAGGTCAAAAGAATTTCTCCAATGCCAAAGCACTGCCACAGCATGCGATCCATCTTGAGCGCTTACTTCCTGAATTACTCAGTTTTGAACAACCTGCTGATCGCGTAGTCAGTCGTTATTTCAGGGAAGAGAAACAACTTGGAAATCGTGATCGCGCTTTGATAGCTGAGAGTGCATTTGCTATTTTGCGCCGTAAAAATGAGTTCTCACAATTTGCCTCTAGTGGTGAAGGCTCACAAGCTAGACGCTTAGCTCTATTGGGTTTGCTGTCCGCTCTGTCTGAAGGTGGATTGGGTTCTGCGAATCGTGCAGAGAGTGCTATTGCAGATTTAGCGCATGTACTAAAGCCTGGTGAATATGAATGGTTGCAACGTTTTGCAACAGTAGATCCAGCAGCTTTAAATCCTCTTGTACGTAACAATTTGCCTGAGTGGTTATGGGATGCATTTGGTAAATATCCCGGTGAAGAAACTCGCGAAGAACTCGCTAAGTCATTAATGCATCCAGCACTATTAGATTTGCGTGCGAATACTATGAAAACCAATCGCGAAGAATTGCTTGCGCAGATGAATGCTTTAGGTGGTCGTTATCAAGCAATCCCCACTCCATATGCACCCGATGGTGTGCGCATTATGGGTAAACCTGCTTTGCAAAATACTGCAGGCTTTAAAGCGGGTATGTTTGAAGTGCAAGATGAAGGTAGTCAGCTCTTGGCTTACTTGCTCGCTCCTAAACGCGGCGAGATGGTTGTCGACTTTTGCGCTGGTGCAGGTGGCAAGACTTTGGCCATTGGAGCGCTCATGCGGTCTACAGGGCGTTTGTACGCCTTAGATACATCTGAGCGTCGCTTAGCGAATCTAAAGCCAAGACAGGCTCGTAGCGGTCTTTCAAACGTTCATCCAGTGTGGATTGATAGTGAGAATGACGCCAAGATCAAGCGCTTGGCTGGCAAGATTGATCGCGTCCTGGTTGATGCCCCTTGTAGTGGTATGGGTACTTTGCGACGCAATCCGGACCTCAAATGGCGCCAAACCCCTGAGGGGGTTTTAGAGCTCAACCAGAAGCAAATGAGTATCTTGGCCTCTGCGGCGCGCCTGTTAAAGCCGGGCGGACGATTGGTTTACGCTACTTGCAGCCTTTTGCCTCAAGAGAATCAAGCGATTGCCGAAGATTTTCTGGCAAAGCACCCCCAATTTGAGGCTATTCCAGCAGCAGAGGTTCTTAAGCCTATGTTTACAAAGGATAAATTGCCTTTAGGCTGTAGTTCAGATAATCCTTGGTGGCAGTTATGGCCACATATTCACGGAACGGATGGCTTCTTTGGAGCGGTATTTCAGAAGAAAGCTGCTGCCCCAGTTCTAGCTTCAGAAAAAGATGAGCAAAAAGAGACTAAGGTCAAAAACAAGAAGGCTCCTAAAGAACTAAAATAGAGTTTTAGATCTCTTTAGGGACTCCTTTTTTGAATACAGCTTCAGGTTTTGATTTGTTCCTCCACTGGCTTGCCAATGGATATTTGGATTGGTCATTGTGGGAGATAGTTGCATTCACTTTAATCGCTACCCACATCACGATTGCTGCGGTCACTATCTTTTTGCACCGTTGCCAAGCCCACCGCGCTTTGGATTTGCATCCGATGGTTTCTCACTTTTTCCGTTTTTGGCTTTGGCTAACAACTGGCATGGTTACGAAAGAGTGGGCTGCGATTCATCGCAAGCATCACGCCAAATGTGAAACAGTTGATGATCCGCATAGCCCACAAGTTTTGGGAATTAACACTGTTCTCTCGCGCGGCGCTGAGCTCTATAAAAAAGAAGCGGCCAATCAAGAGACTTTGGATAAATTTGGGCATGGCACTCCAGATGACTGGGTCGAGCATAACGTCTACTCCAAGTTCTCTTGGCAAGGTGTTGCCATCATGCTCATCATCGATGTATTTTTATTTGGTGCAATTGGGCTCACTGTATGGGCAGTGCAAATGTTGTGGATTCCAATTACTGCTGCTGGCGTCATTAATGGTATCGGCCACTTTTGGGGCTATCGCAATTTCGATTGTGAAGATGCCTCCAAAAATATTGTGCCTTGGGGCATTTTGATTGGTGGTGAAGAGTTGCATAATAATCACCATACCTTTGCTACGAGTGCAAAGTTATCGAACAAGTGGTACGAGTTTGATATTGGCTGGATGTATATTCAAATCATGAGCGCAGTTGGTTTGGCTACCGTGAAGAAGACTCCACCTAAGCCCGTGCTTAGTGATTTACGTCCGGCCGATCAAAACACTCTCGAGGCCATCATTGCGAATCGTTATGAAATCATGGCACGCTATAGCAAGACCTTGCGTAGTTTTTTTAGCAATGAAGTGCAGCACATGCAAATCTTGGCATCCCACTTAAGTGATGCTCGTACTTGGTTGGCCAAAGACGAGTCTCGCTTAACAGAGGAGGAAAAAGTAAAACTTGAAGAGTTAATGGCGAGCAATGCTCAGTTACGCAAAATGATTGAGATGCGCCGTGATCTACAGGCTATCTGGAGCCGCTCCAGCGCCACTAAAGAGCAGTTGCTTTCACAGTTACATGCTTGGTGTCAGCACGCTGAAGAAAGCGGCTTAACTAGTTTGCGCGAGTTCTCGTTGAGATTGCGTCGTTACGCATAAAAGCTAGAAAAAAGAAAAAGCTAGCCTAGGAAATTCTAGGTAATAAAAAACCCGCTGATGTAGCGGGTTTTTTATTTGCTGAATTAAGTATTAAAAAATACTGAAAAAATTTACTTACTTCAGTTTTGTTTCTTTGTAAGCAACATGCTTGCGAATGGTAGGATCGAACTTCATGATCTCCATTTTCTCAGGCTTAGTACGCTTGTTTTTTGATGTTGTGTAGAAGTGACCAGTACCTGCTGATGACTCTAACTTGATTTTTTCTCTGCCGCCTTTAGCCATTTGTGCGCTCCTTAAATTTCGCCACGTGCACGCAGATCAGACAGTACAGCATCAATGCCATTCTTGTCGATTACGCGCAAACCAGCATTGGTTAAGCGCAAGCTAATCCAGCGGTTTTCTGATTCAACCCAGAAACGACGGTTTTGCAAATTCGGCAAAAAGCGACGCTTCGTTTTATTGTTTGCATGGGATACATTGTTGCCAACCATCGGCTTCTTCCCAGTGACTTGGCAAACTTTTGCCATGACTTACTCCATTAATTGCGAAAAAAGAAGATTGTATCAGCCCTAGTCTATTTTGGGCTAGCCCTAAATGGCTTTCTTGTGTGGGAATTGGGGGCAAAAAGCACTCTGTGGGTCAAGAAATGCCAGTAAGTTAGTAATTACTATCATTTATTGCCATTATTCATCAGTCCGGAGTCTGAAAAAGAGAAAAAACCAGTGCCACTCACAATGCAGTGGTCCAGGAGTTGAATATCCACCAGCTGCAAGGCATTTGCGAGTACCTTAGTGAGCTCTTGGTCCGCATTGCTCGGTAATGGGTTGCCGCTGGGGTGGTTATGAGCCACGATTAGGGCACTGGCGTTCTTGGCAAGTGCTTCTTTGAGGATTTCTCGGGGGTAGATCGCCGTTTGGGTTATCGAGCCTCTAAAAAGCTCATCGCATTCAATGAGATGCAGGCGTGCATCGAGGTAGAGGCATAGAAAGACCTCATGGGGGAGGCGGCCAATCTTTGCCTGCAGGAATTCCCTGACATGGTTAGGCGATGAAAAGATGGGGTCTTGGCTAAGGCCATCCTCTAGGCTGCGCTTAACCAGCTCATAAGCTGCTTGTATTTGAGACCATTTAGATAGCCCCACGCCGTGAATACGTGTCAATTCTTCAGGGGTGCTGGCTAAAAGTCGTGGCAGGCTTCCAAAGTGATGTAATAGGTCCTTAGCCAAGGCAACGGCACTTTTGCCTTTGACCCCAACCCGCAAAAAGATCGCAAGTAGCTCTGCATCGGAAAGCGCTGCAGCACCATTTAAACGAAGCTTTTCTCTGGGCTGTTCATTTTTTGGCCAAGCTGTAATCGGAGAATGCACAGCTAGCGCAGGCCTCGATACAATCACTTTATGACTAAGCTTACTGTTTTGCCTAATTCCTATTTGACTCTCAACTATCGGCTGACTCTGCCGAATGGGGAGGATTACATCAACACTTTTGTCGATCGTCCTGCGACGGTTTTGATGGGCTCTGGACAATTTGCTCCTTGCTTTGAAAAGGTCTTGCTGGGTTTAGGGGTTGGTGAGAAAAAAAGTGCACTACTTCCACCGGAAGAAAGTTTTGGTGAGCGCAAAGATGATTTGGTGCAATGGGTTTCTTTTAAGGCACTTAAAGAAGGTCGCGATGACGACGCAGAATTTAATCCAGGCGATGTGATTGAGTTCAATGCACCAGGCGGCGCTCAATATGCAGGCGTATTGCAATCGATTAATGAAGAGGGGGCATGGTTTGACTTCAATCATCCGCTTGCTGGTAGACCAGTAAGCTTTGAAGCAGAGATTGTGGCGATTTTGTAAATGATGAGTAATTCCGATAACCCTGAAATTTTGATGGCTCAACCGCGTGGCTTTTGCGCAGGTGTGGATCGTGCAATCAATATCGTTAAAGAAGCGCTTACTCGTTTTGGCGCCCCAATCTATGTGCGTCATGAGATTGTCCACAATGCGTATGTCGTAAATGAATTGCGCGATATGGGTGCGGTATTCGTAGATGAATTGCATGAAGTGCCTAAGGGCGGCATCGTAGTATTTAGTGCACATGGCGTTTCTCAGGAAGTTCGCAAGGATGCCCAAGCACGCGGTCTGCAGGTGTATGACGCGACTTGCCCCTTGGTTACCAAGGTCCATCTTGAGGTTGTCAAAATGTGCAAGGATGGCTTTACCGTATTGATGATTGGACATGCAGGTCATCCTGAAGTTGAAGGAACTATGGGGCAGGTAAAGGAAGGTGTTTTCTTGATCGAAAAGATCGGGGATATCAGTTCTCTGCCTTTCCCAACCGACGAGAAGATTGCATTTGTTACCCAGACAACTCTGTCAGTAGATGAGACAAAAGAAATTGTCGAAGCGTTAATAAAAAGATTTCCCAATATTGTTCAGCCTCGTAAACAAGATATTTGCTATGCCACTCAGAATCGTCAAGATGCTGTGAAATTTATGGCGCCTCAGGTTGAGGTGGTGATTGTGGTGGGAAGTGCGACAAGCTCGAACTCCAATCGCTTGCGTGAACTTTCTGAAAAGCTCGGCGTTCCTTCATACATGGTAGATGCTCCAGAGCAACTGAAGCCAGAATGGTTTACTGGCAAAAAGCGAGTTGGTTTGACTGCGGGAGCATCGGCGCCAGAAAGCTTGGCCCAGTCGATTGTGAGCCGTATTCAAGAATTTGGTCCAAGAAGCGTGCGCCCGCTTAGTGGTGTTGTTGAGGACGTTACTTTTTCTTTGCCTAAAAATTTAGTTGATTGAAGTATTTGTGGATAAATTCATAACAGAGGAGCTGTACATGACTAAAGTAAAAGCGTCAAAAGTGATTTTTATGAAAAGTGCCATTGTGCTATCAGCAGCAACATTGCTTCTAGCTGCTTGTAGCAAGGGTGGTGACAAGTCTGCTGCGGCTCCAGCGGATGCGATTGAGGTAAAAATTGGTCATGTTGCACCTTTAACTGGACCGATCGCCCATTTGGGTAAAGATAATGAAAATGGTGCTCGCCTTGCACTTGAAGAAATTAATAAAGCAGGCCTAACCATTGATGGAAAAAAAGTAGTTCTTACTTTGGTACCCGAAGATGACGCTGAAGATCCAAAGACCGCTACACAGGTTGCACAAAAATTAGTAGATGCCAAAGTGGCGGGTGTAGTTGGTCACCTCAACTCTGGAACCAGTATTCCAGCTTCACGTATTTATAGCGATGCAGGCATTACCCAAGTTTCTCCATCCGCTACCAATCCTGACTACACCAAGCAGGGCTTTAAAACAACTTATCGCTTGGTAGCTACCGATGCTCAGCAAGGTCCTGCTTTAGCTAATTATGTTGCTAATACTTTAAAGGCAAAAACGGTTGCGATTATTGATGACTCTACCCAGTACGGTAAAGGTTTGGCCGATGAGTTTGAAAAAACAGTAAAGGCTGCTGGCATGAAAGTGGTGACTCGTGAAGCGAGTAATAACAAGGCAACCGATTTCAAGGCAATTCTGACCAAGATTAAAGGCAGTAAGCCTGACGTCATCATGTATGGCGGTATGGACGCTACTGGCGGCCCATTAACTAAGCAGGCTGCTGAGCTTGGTATTAAGGCTAAGATTGTCGGCGGAGATGGTATGTGTACTGAAAAGCTTGCTGAACTAGCTGGTGAGGCTGTTGTGAATGTCACTTGTTCTGAGGCTGGTATGGCTTTGTCGAAAATGGCGCAAGGTGCCGACTTCCAGAGGCGTTACAAAGAGCGCTTTAATTCTGAGGTGCAAATTTATGCACCATTCACTTACGATGCAGTCTACGTTTTGGTGGATTCAATGAAGCGCTCAAACTCGACTGACCCTGCAAAAATTCTGGCTGCAATGCCAGATACCAACATGCAAGGTTTGGTTGGCAATATTGCCTTTGATAACAAAGGTGATATGAAAGAGGGTGTGATCACTTTGTACGACTTCAAAGACAAAAAGAAAACTGTGCTTGACGTCATTAAGATGTAATAGCAACTTAATAAAAAATGGCGCCGCTACTGCGGTGCTATTTTTTTATGAAGACTTAATAAATTAGAGCTCAATGGATATCCTTCTTCAGCAGATCATTAATGGCCTAGTGCTTGGTAGCATCTATGCATTGATCGCTTTGGGTTACACCATGGTCTATGGCGTGTTGGGAATTATCAATTTCGCACATGGCGAAGTGTTGATGATTGGCGCAATGGTATCGCTATCACTGTTACGCGTAATCCTAAATTTGACCAGTGACTTGCCAGGCTGGCTCACGCTCTTGATCGTGTTGCCAGTAACCATGGCAGTCTGCGCAGGTTTAAGTTACTGGATTGAGCGCATTGCTTATCGTCCACTTCGCAATGCACCTCGTTTGGCACCGCTGATCTCTGCTATTGGTATGTCAATACTGCTGCAAACGATTGCCATGATGATTTGGTCACGCAATCCTATGACTTATCCACAATTGTTGCCTTCTACCCCAATTGATTTGTTTGGCAGCGGCGCCTCCATTACTGGCAAAGAAATTGTGATCATCGTAGTGGCTTTGGCGGTGATGGCTGGCCTATTGTTCTTGGTAGAAAAAACAAAACTCGGTAGAGCAATGCGCGCTACCGCTGAACAAACGCAAATTGCAGCGCTGATGGGTGTTAATCCCAATCGCGTGATCTCGATTACCTTTATGTTGGGTGGCGCACTAGCTGGTTTGGCGGGCGTCATGATTGCTAGCAACTATGGCAATGTGCATTTCTACATGGGCTTCATTCCTGGTCTCAAGGCGTTTACTGCAGCCGTCCTAGGCGGTATCGGAAATTTACAGGGCGCCATGCTGGGAGGACTCCTTTTAGGATTAATCGAATCCTTGGGTGCTGGCTACATTGGTGAACTCACTGGTGGTGTCTTTGGCTCAAACTATCAAGATATCTTTGCGTTCTTGGTGTTGATCTTGGTACTGGTATTACGACCTACTGGCTTGTTGGGTGAAAAGGTTTCGGATCGTGCTTAAGAGTCTTTGCGCTAATCGCTTGAGTCGTACTGCTTATCTTTGGCTTGGATTCATTGCATTAGTACTTTTACCTTGGGTTGCGGGTGCAGCCGGAGGTAATTACTGGGTTCGGGTGATTGACTTCGCTTTGCTCTATATCGTTCTCGCTCTGGGTTTGAATGTCGTTGTGGGCTTTGCAGGCCTTTTAGATCTTGGCTATATCGCCTTTTATGCCTTGGGTGCTTATAGTTTTGCTTTGTTGGCTTCCCCGCATTTGCCGACTCAGTTTGCATCGATTGCAGCCGCCTTACCTGAGGGGATGCATTTTTCTCCTTGGATGGTTGCCGTGTTCTCGATTATTTTGGCCGCCTTATTTGGCTTGATCTTGGGCTTGCCGACGCTGCAGTTACGCGGCGATTATTTGGCGATCGTTACTTTGGGCTTTGGTGAAATTATTCGTATCTTTATGAATAATCTTGACCGCCCTATGAATCTCACCAATGGCCCCAAAGGAATTTCTGGAATTGACCCCATTCAGTTATTTGGGGTCTCATTCGCCAAGCCCTTAGATTTAGGTTTTATACAAATTCCAGGCTTGTATTTAGTGTTTTATTTATTTCTATTGCTTGCGATCGCAGTAGCCATTGTTTGCTTACATTTACAAGACTCACGTATTGGACGTGCTTGGATCGCGATTCGTGAAGATGAGATTGCAGCCAAAGCTATGGGCATTAATACCCGCAATATGAAGTTGCTTGCCTTTGCCATTGGCGCATCTTTTGCTGGAGTAGCTGGGGTGTTATTTTCAGCCTTTCAAGGATTTGTTTCTCCAGAGTCATTTACGCTGTGGGAGTCCATCGTGGTCTTGGCTATGGTGGTGCTAGGCGGTATTGGCCATATTCCCGGAGTGATATTAGGCGCAGTTTTGTTAGCGGTGTTTCCGGAAGTCTTACGAGGTATTGCGCAGCCAGTGCAGCAGTTTTTATTTGGTCATGTGATTGTCGATGTAGAAATCATTCGCCAACTCATTTATGGCCTAGCATTAATTTTGATCATGCTCTATCGTCCTGGCGGTATTTGGCAAAAGCGTGGAGGTGGCCGATGAGCATTTCTCTATTGCTAGATGTAACGGATGTTTCTAAGCGCTTTGGTGGTGTTCAAGCCCTAGAGTCTGTTGGCCTACAAGTGGCGCAAGGATCTATTGTGGGTTTGATCGGTCCTAATGGCGCTGGCAAAACGACCTTCTTTAATGTAATTACTGGTTTATATCCGGCAGATTCTGGAATATTTTTGTTTGATGGAAAATCCTATTTTCCAGAGTCGGTATCTGAAGTGACTAAATCTGGCTTGGCAAGAACATTTCAAAATATTCGTCTCTTTGGTGAAATGACTGTTCTTGAAAATGTGATGGTGGGATGTCATTGCCGTACCAAGGCTGGATTTTTAGGGGCGATCTTTCGCTTACCATCGGCAAGACGTGAAGAGCAGTCGATACTGGATAAAGCCTCCGAGCTACTGGCATACGTTGGCCTCAGTGATTTTGCTCAGATGGAGGCCCGCAATCTTTCTTATGGTCACCAGCGTCGCCTCGAGATAGCTAGGGCCCTAGCTACTGAGCCCAAACTCTTGGCCCTGGATGAGCCAGCTGCTGGCATGAACGCTACTGAAAAATTAGAGCTTCGTGAATTGCTATTACGCATCCGCGCTGATGGCAAAACTATCTTGCTGATTGAGCACGATGTGAGTTTGGTCATGGGTATTTGCGATAGCCTGACCGTGCTGGATTACGGCAAGGTCATTGCCGCTGGAAAGCCTGCAGATGTTCGTGTGCACCCAGAAGTTATCAGAGCTTATCTCGGTCAAGGGGCCGCATGATGAGCGCTCTTCTGAATGTTAAAGGTCTCAAGGTTTCTTATGGTGGAATCAACGCTGTCAAGGGAATTGATCTACACGTCAATCATGGTGAGCTCGTTGCATTAATTGGCGCTAATGGCGCTGGTAAAAGCTCGAGTCTGAAAGCGATTGCTGGTTTACTCACCCCTTCTGCTGGTCAAATTGATTTTGCAAATCAGACGACTAAAAAACTACCCGCTTATGAATTAGTACGCGTAGGTTTGGGCATGGTGCCTGAAGGGCGCGGTGTCTTTAAGCGTATGACTATTTTGGAAAACCTCCAAATGGGTGCGTACCTAAAGTCCGATGCTAAAGAAATCGAGCGCAAGCTTGAGGAAGTTTATTCGTATTTTCCTAGGTTAAAGGAGCGCTTATCTCAGTTAGCGGGGACTCTGTCAGGTGGTGAGCAGCAAATGGTAGCAATGGGCAGGGCGATGATGGCTCAGCCTAAACTCTTACTCCTAGATGAGCCTTCGATGGGCCTATCGCCTATCATGGTTGAAACCATTTTTGATGTGATTCGAAGTTTGTCTACCAGCGGGATGACAATTTTGCTAGTGGAGCAGAATGCGCGTCTAGCGTTACAGATGGCGGATCGCGCTTATGTCATGGAGAGCGGTTTAATCATGCTCAGTGGCTCTGGCAAAGAGCTGCTGGAGGATTCGCGGGTCAGGACTGCCTACTTGGGTGAGTAGTCAGAAAATAAAATATCGTAACTTTAAGCTATTTCTTTGAGTAACTCACGCAGCATATTGCACATCTGACGAATTTCATCATCAGATACATTCAATGCAGGCATAAAGCGTAATAAGTTTGGTCTTGGTGAGTTAATTAATAGACCCTCAGGACTGCGATCGCGCCCTAGTTCAACTAGTTTTGGACCAATATCCTTGCCCAGCATCAGTGCGCGCAATAGACCCTCGCCACGCTCACCTTCAAGTTTGAACTCTGTTGCTAGTTTGAGTAATTCAGACTTCAGCAACTCACCTTTGGCCTTAACATTTTCCAAAAATCCTGGGGCTAGTAACTGCTCAATGACACTAATGCCTACAGCTGTCATTAGTGGGTTACCGTTGTAGGTACCACCTTGATCGCCTGGCACAAAACAAGCTACAGCATCAGTTGCTAGCAAGGCTGCTAGCGGGACGCCTCCACCAATGCCTTTACCTAAAGTCATGATGTCTGGCTCAATGCCATAGTTTTGATAAGCAAAGAGGGTGCCTGTCCTACCGCAGCCAGCTTGCACTTCATCGGCAATCAATAAAATATTATTTTCTTTGGTGAACTTGCGTAGTTCACGCATAAATTCTTGAGTCACTGGAATAACGCCGCCCTCACCTTGAACGGGTTCGAGCATGACTGCGACAGTTTTGTCGCTTACCAGTTTTTTAACGGAATCCAAATCATTTAGGTCTGCTTTAGGAAAGCCGCCTACTTGTGGGGCAAACATCGTATCCCAGTTCGGCTTTCCAGAGGCACTCATTGTTGCCAATGTGCGACCATGAAAACTGTGATCAAAAGTAATAATCTCAAACGCACCAGATTTATTGAGCTGACCCCATTTTCGCGCTAACTTAATAGCGCCTTCATTGGCTTCAGCGCCGCTATTGGCAAAGAAGACTTTGTCAAAACAACTATTTTCGGTGAGTAGATTTGATAAACCAATCATGGGCTCGTTATAAAACGCAGGACTTGGATTGATCAGCTTTTTCGCTTGCGCATTAAGCGCCTCAATCATTCCGGGGTTGCCGTGACCTAAGCAATTGACTGCCCAGCCTTGCAAGAAGTCTAAATAGCGTTTGCCATTGTTATCTGTTAGCCATGAGCCTTTACCTTCGACCATGATCACCTCTGGGCGTGGAGTAATAAACATCACTGAGTGGGTGTCGATGGCTTGAGCTGGCTTATTCATGCTGTTTGGGCGATAGATTAATAAGGGTAATTAAGGTTTCTATTATCCAACTGAATGGGTTTGTAGTCTCTAGGCTGTTGCTAAATCAGCTGCGCTGGTAAAGGAGTCTGCAAAGAATTCTTCCTCAGGCAGATGACATTTGGATGAAAAGTCATTCTTGGCTGCATTGACCATCACGGGGGCACCACAGGCATATACCTGAAAATCCTTCATATCAGGATGGTCTTGCATTACAGCTTGATGTACAAAGCCAGCACGACCTTGCCAAGTATCTTCTGCCAAGGCATCCGAAATCACGGGAATGTACTTAAAGCCGGCAATCTCATTTGCCCAAGATTTGCACAAATCATCCATATACAAGTCGCTTGGGCGACGTCCGCCCCAGTACAAATGGATTGGGCGTTGTATTTTCTTTGCCTGCATTTGTTCGATGATCGATTTGATCGGAGCAAAACCTGTACCAGCAGCAACAAAGATAATGGGTTTTTTAGATTCTTCTCTCAAGAAGAAGCTGCCTAACGGGCCTTCAAAGCGCAAGATATCCTTTTCTTTTAAAGCGGGAGCCACTTCACCAAACACAAAGTCTGTGAATACGCCGCCAGGTAAATGGCGGATATGTAGCTCAAGGGGGCCCTCTTGATCGGGTGCATTGGCAATCGAGTAAGCGCGGCGCTGACCATCCTTGAGAAGAAATTCTAAATACTGTCCTGCCAAGAACTGAAAGCGTTCAGCAGCTGGCAGTTGAAGTTTAAGGATGGCGACATCATTGCTTGGTTTGATAATAGTATTAACGCGGCAAGGTACTTTGCGAATTGCCATATCGCCTGCCCCTTGGACTTCACGGGCTTCAATGAGTAGGTTCGATTGTGGGTGAGAGCAGCAAAATAAAATACCGCCTGAGGTTTCATCGGCCTTGCTGAGGGCATTTTCGCTATGCTGACCATGGCTAACTTGACCCTCTAAAACTTTGCCTTTACAGGAGCCACAAGCACCATTTTTGCAGCCATAGGGTAGATTAATGCCTTGACGTAGAGCGGCCTCCAGGAGATTTTCATCTGGATTGACGGTAAATTGTTTGCCGCTCGTTTTGAGCGTGACCTGATAAGACACTCTCATTCCTTTCAATAAATCATTACGATGTCACTTATGCAATCTTTTGGTAAACCTTCAATCCTGATCATTGGCTGCGGAGATATTGGTCTTCGGGTGGCCAAGCAGCTTTCGCGAAGCCATCGTGTTTTTGCACTAACTTCTCAACAGAATCGCTTTCAGGAGTTGAGGGAGGTTGGCGCGATTCCTATATTGGGTAATCTGGATCATCCAGAGTCTTTGTGGCGCCTTTGTGGTTTAGCTCAAACCGTGATTCATTTGGCACCACCTCAAAATGGTGGAAATCGTGATTGCCGAACCCGCAACCTACTCCGAATTTTATCCCAAGGCTCTGATGCCGTCAGGCGCCTGATCTATGTGAGCACTACGGGTGTCTATGGCGATCACGGGGGCGGGAAGGTGAGTGAGGCGACCCCAGTCAGCCCTCAAAGTGAGCGTGCGCAAAGAAGAGTAGATGCCGAAAAGGTACTCCGTTTATGGGCACCCGCGCATGGAGTGGTTTTAACGATTCTGCGAGTTCCTGGGATTTATGCTGCTGACCGACTCCCGATCGATCGCCTTAAGGCGAAAACCCCTGCATTACTCCCTGATGAAGACGCCTATTCCAATCACATTCATAGTGATGATTTGGCGAGGTTGGTTTGCGCGGCGGTTTATCACGGCAAGCCTCAGCGCGTAATTAATACTTGTGACGGTGGCGAGACCAAAATGGGCGATTATTTCGATGAGGTAGCTGATGCTTTTGGTCTAGAGAGGCCGGCTCGATTGCCTGGCAGTGAGTTACAAAAAATTGTTAACCCGATGCTTTGGTCTTTTATGCGCGAATCACGCAGGGTAACCAATACTCGCTTGCATGAACTCAAAACGCCGCTACGCTATCCCAGCGTAGGACATTTTCTGAAAACTATTTCCAAGAATCCTTAAGTCCAACGGTACGGTTAAAGACTGGCTTGCCAGGCTTGGAGTCGTTCTTGTCGGCAACAAAGTAGCCATGACGCTCAAACTGAAAGCGATCCTCTGCTTTGGCATCTTTCATACAAGGCTCTAAATAAGCGCCAATGGTTTGCTTAGAGTTTGGGTTGATTGCATCTAAGAAATTCTTATCGCCGCTATCGGGATGTGGATCGCTAAAGAGATGATCGTATAAACGCACTTCAGCAGGAATTGCCTCAGCCGCGCTGATCCAGTGAATATTGCCCTTCACCTTGTAGTTATTAGAGCCAGCAGTACCGCTCTTGCTGTCTGGGAAGTGGGTTACATTGACTTGGGTGACATTGCCTTGTGCATCGGCCTCAAAACCGGTGCACTCGACTACAAAGCCATGGCGCAGACGAACGCGGCTACCGGGTTGACCTCCCATTGGTGGATAGAGTCTGAAGAATCCTTTAACGGGCTCTTGCATAAAATCATCTGCTTCAATCCACAGCTCACGGGTGAAATTAAATTCACGATTGCCCCACTCGGGGTGATTCGGATGGCGTGGCGCGGAGCAAGCTTCTTTTGCTGAGACATCAAAGTTTTCAACAACTAACTTGAGTGGCTTCAGAACTGCAGTAGCGCGTGGCGCTCGCACCTCTTGATCATCGCGCAGGGCTTGATCTAGAGTACCCATATCAATCCAACTATCTGCTTTAGAAACACCAATACGCTCACAGAACAGTCGAATACTTTCTGGGGTGTAGCCACGTCGACGGATGCCGACGATAGTTGGCATGCGAGGATCATCCCAACCCTCAACATGCTTTTCTTCAACCAGTTGCAAGAGCTTGCGCTTGCTGGTGATGGTGTATGTCAAATTGAGACGAGCAAATTCATACTGGTGGGGTACGGGATCCTTGAAGACACCTAACTCTTTTAGGGAGTTCACAATCCAGTCATAGAGTGGGCGGTTGTTTTCGAACTCCAGCGTACATATAGAGTGAGAGACATTCTCCAGTGCATCCGAGATGCAATGTGTGAAGTCATAAAGTGGGTATATACACCACTTGCTGCCGGTGCGATGGTGATCGGTATGGCGGATACGGTACACCACTGGGTCACGCATCACGATATTGGGATGCGCCATATCAATCTTCAGACGCAAAACATGTTCACCATCTTTGAATTTGCCATCGCGCATTTCACGAAACAAAGAGAGATTTTCTTCTGGACTGCGATCGCGATATGGACTATTTTTTCCGGCTTGGCTAAAGTTGCCACGATTAGTATGAATGTCATCAGCACTTTGGCTGTCTACATAGGCTTTGCCATTCTGAATCAAGATTTCAGCAAACTCATAGAGTTTGACAAAGTAGTCACTGGCGTGATACAGATGCGTTCCCCAGTCAAAACCTAACCACTTCACCGCATCCAAAATACTGTCAGCGTATTCAACATCCTCTTTAACTGGATTGGTGTCATCTAGGCGCATATTGCAACGTGCACCACCGGTCTGTTGGTTGTAATCAGCAGCTAAGCCAAAGTTCAGGCAAATACTTTTGGCGTGACCAATGTGTAAATAGCCATTTGGCTCAGGCGGAAAACGGGTGATGATTGAGGGGATAGCCTCACCCGCTAAATTGGTACGCTGTGAAAATGCCCCACTTGCTAAATCATGGTCGATGATCTGGCGCAAGAAATTGGACGGTTCAGTTACGGCGCCGGTATTGGCTTTAGAGGGTTTGCTATCTTGAGACATAGCTACATTGTAGAGAAAACACCCGACCTATAAAGAAAAAGCCCGCAAACTGCTGCGGGCTCATTTCCGGGAAGGCGTGGGGATTAATCCTCTACGAACGCCTCTTCACGCGTCTTCTTCACTGCTGGCAGGGCCACGATCACGACTAAGAGGGCTGCTGCGATCAACAGGCCCAAGGAAAGTGGGCGGGTTAGGAAAGTGGTGAAGTCACCGCGAGATAACAAGAGGGCGCGACGGAAGTTCTCTTCCATCATTGGCCCGAGCACGAAGCCTAAGAGCAATGGAGGAGGTTCGCAACCAAGCTTAAAGAATAGGTAACCAATCAAACCAAAGCCTGCAGTTACATATACGTCAAATACGGTGTTGTTCACGGTGTAAACGCCGATACAGCAGAACACCAAAATCGCCGGGTAGAGGAAGCGATAAGGAATCTTCAAGAGTTTGACCCAGATACCAATGAGGGGCAAGTTCAAGAGGATCAACATGACGTTACCAATCCACATGGAGGCGATTAAACCCCAGAACAGCGCTGGGTTACTGGTCATTACCTGTGGACCTGGTTGAATGTTGTGAATAGTCATCGCGCCAACCATCAACGCCATCACAGCATTTGGTGGGATACCTAATGTCAGCAATGGGATGAATGAGGTTTGAGCCGCAGCATTGTTTGCTGACTCAGGACCTGCAACGCCTTCAATTGCACCTTTACCAAACTCATGGCTGTACTTAGAGGATTTTTTCTCAACAGAGTAAGCGCCGAAAGCTGCGAGAGCTGCACCACCGCCTGGCAAGATCCCCAGAATAGAACCGATAGTGGTACCACGCAAGATGGATGGAATCATGCGCTTAATGTCTTGCTTGGTTGGGATCATTGTGGTCATCTTGTTCAAGAAGCCCTCGTCATCACCAGTCTTTTCAAGGTTGCCCATGATTTCTGCGAAACCGAAAACACCCATAGCCACTGCAACGAAGCCGATACCGTCACTCAATTCAGGAATATCAAATGCATAGCGTGATACACCAGAGTTCACGTCGGTACCGATCAAGCCCATCAAGAGTCCCAAGATGATCATGCCAATCGCCTTGATCAAAGAACCTGATGCCAATACAACCGCACCTATCAAACCTAGGACCATCAAGGAGAAATATTCAGCGGGACCAAACTTAAATGCGAGCTGGGATAGTGGGGCAGCAAATGCAGCTAATACCAAAGTTGCTACGCAACCTGCAAAGAATGAACCCATACCTGCAGTAAAGAGTGCAACACCAGCACGGCCATTTCGGGCCATTTGATAGCCGTCAATCGCCGTCACCACCGAGGACGTCTCCCCCGGGATGTTTAAGAGAATCGCTGTTGTAGATCCACCGTACTGTGAGCCGTAGTAAATACCAGCCAACATAATCAAAGCGGCGATTGGAGGAAGAGCATAAGTTGCAGGTAGTAGCATCGCAATCGTGGCGATCGGACCGAGGCCTGGCAATACGCCAATCAAGGTTCCTAAGATACAGCCGATCAGGCAGTAAAGGAGGTTTTGTAATGTGAACGCGGTTTCGAAACCGAGACCTAAGTTAGCAAATAAATCCATTTTTCAGAGTCCCGGATCGTTATTGTTGTAGGAATACAGGCAGGAGTGGGAACTGAAGCTTCAGACCCAACACAAACACTGAATAAGTAAATGCAACCAGGAAGCCGGCATTAATTAATGAACCCTTCCAAGTAAATTCTTTACTAGCACTTGCTGACACTAAAACCAAAACAACTACGGCGATTAAGAAGCCTAGGCGTGGCAAGAGTAGTCCATAAAGCACTACTGCGCCAGTAATCTGGGCAATGATGCGCCAGTTGAATTTTGGAATGCTTTCAATTGCTGCTTTGGCGCTCAGCGACTGAAGTAATACAAGTGCGCCCAGTAAAGCCATCAGGATCCCAAGAAAGAATGGAAAATAGCCTGGGCCCATTTTGGCAGCAGTTCCCATAGGGTAATTTGTGGCCATGATGGCGAAGAAGAGGCCAATAACCATGTACATGATTCCGGCCCCAAAATCCCGTTGATTGCGAATTTTCAAGTTGCTCTCCTTGTTATCGACTTAGCTGCCGATTTATATTGATGTTGTGCGATTGTAAGGCAGGTTTAGGGCTTCCTACCTAGCGTTTGCCCTAGACAGGTGCCAATGCGATAATTATCGCCATGAAAGTCTCCCAAATTCGCCAGGCATATCTGGATTTCTTCGCCCAAAAAGGCCACCAAATCGTTCCATCTAGTCCGGTAGTGCCGGGGGATGATCCAACCCTGCTTTTTACGAATGCGGGTATGAACCAGTTCAAGGACGTGTTTTTAGGATTTGATAAGCGCCCCTATAACCGTGCTACGACTGCTCAGAAGTGCATCCGGGCAGGCGGAAAACACAATGACTTGGATAACGTGGGCTATACCGCCCGTCATCACACCTTTTTTGAAATGCTCGGAAATTTCTCTTTTGGGGACTATTTCAAGAAGGATGCTATTCAATTTGCCTGGGATTTATTAACCCAGGTATTAAAGTTGCCTAAAGAAAAGCTTTTAGTCACCGTATACGCGGAAGATGACGAAGCTTTTGAAATCTGGAATAAACAAATTGGCGTCCCTGTAGATCGCATCATTCGCATTGGGGATAACAAGGGCGCACGTTACGCATCTGATAATTTTTGGATGATGGGCGATACAGGACCATGTGGTCCTTGCACTGAGATTTTTTATGATCACGGCGATCATATTGCTGGCGGTCCTCCTGGAAGCCCGGAAGAAGACGGCGATCGTTTCATCGAAATTTGGAATAACGTATTCATGCAGTACAACCGCGATGAAGCGGGTGTAATGCATCCCTTGCCTAAGCCTAGCGTTGATACTGGCATGGGTCTTGAGCGTATTGCAGCTGTCTTACAGCACGTGCACTCCAATTATGAAATCGACCTCTTCGTTAATCTCCTGAAGGCTTCCAAGGATGCGGTTGATGCAGCAGGTGGCGAAAATTGTGATTCACAAAGTCCTTCCTTAAAAGTCATTGCTGACCATATTCGTGCCTGTAGCTTCATTGTGGTGGATGGTGTGATTCCGGGTAATGCTGGTCGCGGCTATGTGTTGCGTCGCATTGCACGTCGTGCGATTCGCCATGGTTATAAGTTGGGTGCACGCAAACCATTCTTCTATCAGTTAGTTCCTGCGCTTGTAAAAGAAATGGGCGAGGCCTATCCAGAGCTTCGCGCTGCACAAGATAAGGTGAGTGAAGTCCTTAAACAAGAAGAAGAGCGCTTCTTCCAAACCATTGCTAATGGCATGGAAATTTTGGATGGCGCTTTAGCTGGTGGTGCAAAAGTCGTTGATGGTGAGACTGCGTTCCGCCTGCATGATACTTTTGGCTTCCCATTAGATTTGACTGCTGACGTTTGTCGTGAGCGTAGTGTGACGGTTGATGCTGCTGGCTTTGAAGTGGCAATGCAAAAGCAGCGCGATCAAGCAAGGGCTGCTGGCAAGTTCAAGGTCGCTCAGGGCTTAGATTACAAAGGTAAGCCAACCCAGTTTCATGGCTATGACACCTTAAAACATGAGGGTGCGAAAGTAACCGCTTTATATGTGGATGGCTTGGCAGTGCCGTCCGTTAAAGCAGGCGATGCAGCTGTCATTGTCTTAGACAATACTCCTTTCTATGCTGAATCTGGTGGCCAAGTTGGCGATAAAGGCGAACTTCGTAACGAAAGCATTCGTTTTGCAGTCGAAGATACCTTCAAGATTCAGGCTGATGTATTTGGTCATCAGGGTGAGATCCTTGAAGGCGAACTTAAAGTAGGTGATTCTCTCAATGCTTTAGTAGATACCCAGCAGCGAACAGACACTATGCGCAATCACAGCGCTACTCACATTTTGCACAAAGCACTACGTGAAGTATTGGGTGACCACGTGCAGCAAAAAGGTTCTTTGGTTGATGCCACCAAGACTCGTTTTGACTTTACGCACAATGCGCCGATTACAGCAGAACAACTTCGCCGCATTGAAGACATGGTGAATCAAGAGATCCTAGAAAACACCGCGACCTCAGGCAAAGTCATGTCTTTAGATGATGCGCAAAAGACCGGCGCCATGATGCTCTTTGGCGAAAAGTATGGCGATCAAGTGCGCGTACTGGAGATCGGCTCCTCTAAAGAGCTCTGTGGTGGTACTCACGTTGGGCGTACTGGGGATATCGGTAGCTTGAAGATTGTTTCTGAGGGCGGCGTTGCTGCTGGTATCCGCCGTATTGAGGCGGTAACTGGCAATAACGCACTACATTTTTTGCAAGGCTTGGAGGACAAGATTAATGAAGCTGCAGCGGTTCTAAAAACCCATCCCGGTGATTTGGTAAATCGCGTTACGCAACTTCAAGAAAGTTTACGTCAAGCAGAGCGTGATTTAGAAAAGGTGAACTCCAAGTTAGCAGCTAGCCAAGGTGATGAGTTAGCCGGTCAAGCGATTGATGTGAATGGCCTTAAAGTACTTGCTGCTCGACTGGATAGTGCTGATGCTGGTGTGCTTCGTGAAACCATGGATGCCCTGAAAGCAAAGCTCAAGACAGCTGCGATTGTGTTGGCCTCAGTTCAGGGCGATAAGGTGAGTTTGATCGCTGGTGTAACTGCAGACTCGATTGGCAAAGTAAAGGCAGGTGATCTCGTCAATTTTGTTGCCCAGCAAGTGGGCGGCAAAGGCGGTGGTAAGCCAGAAATGGCGATGGCTGGCGGAACCGATCCTAGCAAGTTGGGCGCGGCTTTAGAGAGCGTTAAAGACTGGATAGCAAGCAAATGAGTGAAACAGTGAACATTGCCTTTAACGCAGAGGTAGATGCGGTTGGGATGAATTGCCCATTACCTATCTTACGTACCAAGAAGGCGTTAGCAACCATGCAGTCGGGCGAAGTCTTAAAAATTAAGGCAACAGATGCTGGTGCTGCTCACGACTTTCCCGCATTTGCTAAACAAACTGGTAATGAGTTACTAGCAAGCACTACTGAAGGTGATGTATTGGTTTTCTTTATGAAGCGCAGATAAGAAAAAGTCAGATCTTAAAAATTCTTAGTAATCTAGAAAGCAAAAGGCAGAGAATAAACTCTGCCTTTTTTGTTGCCGCTAAAAAGAGTTACTTTAGAGACCAGCTTTTTAAGTACTCAGCGAATTGTGCGCCGACTTCTGGGTGGCGCAAGGCGAAATCGACTGAAGCTTTGAGGTAGCCTAATTTACTACCGCAGTCATAGCGAATACCATCATATTCATAGCCGAATACAGGCTCTTCTTTTAGCAAAGCAGCAATGGCATCGGTGAGTTGGATTTCTCCGCCGGCGCCAGGTTTCACATTACGAATGTGATCAAAAATCTTTGCAGAAAGTACGTAACGGCCAACTACCGCAAGATTGGATGGGGCATCAGCTGGCTTTGGTTTCTCAACGATGCCATTTAAGCGATAAATGCCTTTGCTGACCTCATCTCCAGAGATGACACCATAAGAACCACTTTTAGCAGGATCAATCTTTTCTACTGCCAATACCGATCCTTCCTGCTCTTCATATACCTTCAGCATTTGGGACAGTACTGGTAGCTGACCATCCAAAAGGTCATCAGCAAGGATTACTGCAAACGGCTCATCACCTACTACTCTTGCGGCGCACAGGACTGCATGACCTAAGCCAAGCGGCTCAGCTTGCCTGATATAGATGCAATCTACATTGTCGGGTTTAACGCTACGCACCAATCGGAGAAGATCTTGCTTATCTTTGGCCTCTAGAGCTGCCTCTAACTCATATGCTTTATCAAAGTGATCTTCAATTGCGCGCTTACTGCGGCCGGTAACAAAAATTAACTCTGTGATGCCAGCAGCAACAGCCTCATCAACCGCGTATTGAATCAAAGGCTTATCTACGACATTAAGCATTTCTTTTGGGCTGGCTTTGGTAGCAGGCAAAAAGCGTGTGCCAAATCCCGCAACAGGAAAGACCGCCTTAGTTACTTTTTTGGAGCCGAAATGGATTGTCATAATTAGTCCGTTTTAATCGTTTTAATCGTTTTTATCGTCTTTTTATTTAAGACGCTCTAATTGTGCAACAAGCTTCTCATGATTTTGCTCAAAGCCGGCAAGACGTTGTTTTTCTTGGGCAACAACCTCAGCTGGGGCGCGTGCCACAAAGCTTTCATTGCTTAATTTGCCTTTGGCTTTGTTGATTTCGTTAGCTAGACGCTCAATTTCCTTACCAAGGCGGATACTTTCAGCACCAACATCCACTTCTATCTTAAGTAAGAGCTTGATATCGCCTACCAAAGCAATTGGGGCACCTGGGGCATCCTTTTCTAAAGCGGATTCGTTGCTGTAGATTTTGACTTCAGTTAACTTAGCTAGCGCCATGAGGTATGGAGTAGCTTTTTCCAACAATACTTGCGGCCCAAAAATCCAGAGCGGTACTTTTTGACCAGGAGGAACTTGCATCTCACCGCGCAGATTACGGCAAGCATCCACAATCGCTTTAATCTGCGCTACCCAAGCTTCACTTTGTGCATCGATTTTTTCAGGCTGAGCAACTGGATAAGGCTGCAGTGCAATCGTTTGTTTTGTTTGCTTGGCCAGTTCCTTGCCGGACTTCGGCCCGACAGTTTGCCAAAGCGTCTCAGTGATAAATGGAATCAATGGGTGCGCCATGCGTAAGGTTGTTTCCAAAACACGCAAGAGAGTTCGGCGAGTAGCGCGTTGTTGGGCTAGCGTACCAGTTTGTAATTGAACCTTGGCGAGCTCTAGATACCAATCGCAATACTCATCCCAAACAAATTGGTAAATGCTACTAGCAATATTGTCAAAGCGATAGTTCTCAAAGCCTTTAGCCACCTCGGCTTCAGTTCTTTGCAGCTGGGAGACGATCCACTTATCCGCCGGCGAAAAGTCTAAATAACCATCAGGACCACATTGGTTGTCACAAGGAGCTAAGCCATTGTCTTCATCGCTACCGGAGCAGTTCATGAGAACAAAGCGAGTTGCGTTCCAGAGTTTGTTGCAGAAATTGCGATAGCCTTCACAGCGCTTTTGATCAAAGTTAATATTGCGGCCAAGTGAAGCTAGAGAAGCAAAAGTAAAGCGCAGGGCGTCAGTACCAAAAGCTGGAATGCCATCTGGGAATTCTTTCTTGGTTTTCTTACCAATACTCTCGGCTTGCTTTGGATTCATAAGGCCAGTGGTTCTCTTGCCTACCAAGTCTTCAATCTTGATGCCATCAATCAAATCAATTGGGTCTAAAGTATTACCTTTGGACTTACTCATCTTCTGACCTTCAGCATCTCTCACAAGGCCATGAACATAAACGGTATGGAACGGCACTTTTCCAGTGAAGTGGCAAGTCATCATGACCATGCGCGCTACCCAGAAGAAGATGATGTCGAAGCCTGTCACCAGAACAGAAGAGGGCAGGAAGTGATTTAGGGCTGGGGTTTCTTCTGGCCAACCTAATGAGCTAAATGGCACGAGCGCAGAACTAAACCAGGTATCCAGAACGTCAGGGTCACGGTTCAATTTGCCGTTATAGCCAGTTGCTACAGCTTTCGCCTTGGCTTCTTCCTCGGAGCGTCCTACAAAGATCTGACCATCATCGCCATACCAAGCCGGGATTTGATGGCCCCACCAGAGTTGACGTGAGATGCACCAATCCTGAATATTGGCTAACCACTGGGTGTAGGTGTTAATCCAGTTTTCTGGCACGAGCTTGATATCACCTTTAGTGACTGCGTCTAAAGCTGCACCAGCAATCGAGGAGCCCGGTTGATATTTGTTATCAGGACTTGGTTTAGACATCGCCACAAACCACTGGTCTGTGAGCATGGGCTCAATAATGGTTTGAGTGCGATCACCACGCGGCACCATTAATTTATGAGGCTGAACTTTCTCTAGTAATCCTGATGCATCGAGATCGGCAACTACTTGTTTGCGAGCGGCAAAACGTTCCATGCCTTGATAAGCAGCTGGAGCATTCTCATTAATCTTGGCATCCAATGTCAAGATATTGATCATTGGCAGTTGATGGCGTTGACCAACTGCATAGTCATTAAAGTCATGCGCAGGAGTGACTTTGACAACGCCAGTGCCAAAATTTAGATCTACATAGTCATCAGCAATGATGGGTATCTCACGGTCACACAAAGGCAGGTTGACTGACTTGCCGATGAGGTGTTTATAACGCTCGTCTTCTGGGTTCACCATAATGGCAACGTCACCCAATAGAGTCTCTGGACGAGTGGTAGCAACGGTGAGGTAGCCAGAGTCATCAGTCAATGGATAGCGGATGTGCCACATAGAGCCATCTTCTTCTTCGCTCACCACTTCTAAATCGGAGACTGCGGTACCTAGTACTGGATCCCAATTCACCAAGCGCTTGCCGCGATATATTAAGCCTTGCTCATGTAGGCGTACAAAAACTTCCACTACCGCTTTGGACATCTTGCTGTCCATCGTGAAATATTCTTTACCCCAATCGATCGACGCACCGAGGCGACGAATTTGGCGAGTAATGGTATTTCCGGAAGTTTCTTTCCACTCCCATACTTTTTCTAAAAACTTTTCACGACCTAAGTCGTGGCGAGATACTTTTTGTGCATCGAGTTGGCGCTCAACAACAATTTGCGTAGCAATACCAGCGTGATCGGTGCCAGGTACCCATAATGTATTTTTACCTGACATACGTGCATGACGAACCAAGCCATCCATGATGGTTTGATTGAAGGCGTGACCCATATGCAGAGTGCCGGTGACATTCGGTGGTGGCAGCTGGATGGAAAAATCGCCCTTGCCCTCATCCATGGTGGAGTCAGCAATACCCCTGCGCTCCCACTCTGGACCCCAGTAGGCCTCTATTGGGGCGGGTTCATAGGATTTGGCGAGCTCGTCCGCTGAGCTGGCCGCTGGTGAATTAGGGGTATTTGAGGCATTTGGCATAAGAGGCAAATTATAATTGGGCTGATGTACTCAGACTTGCTCGCGAACCTCAACCCAGAACAGCGCGAGGCAGTGACCCTCCCGCCTGTTAATGAAAATGGCCAGGCCCAATCAGCCTTGATTTTGGCTGGGGCAGGGAGTGGCAAGACTCGCGTCCTCACCACCCGTATAGCCTGGTTGATTCAGACCGGCCAGGTATCCCCTATTGGCGTCCTAGCGGTGACATTTACCAATAAGGCTGCCAAAGAGATGATGCTGCGCTTAAGTGCGATGTTACCAATCAATACCCGGGGTATGTGGATTGGAACCTTTCATGGTTTGTGTAACCGTTTATTACGGGCCCACCATAAAGAAGCAGGTCTGCCATCGACCTTCCAGATTTTGGATACCCAAGATCAACTCTCAGCGATTAAGCGCCTTTTAAAGGACCTAAAGGTTGATGATGAAAAGTATCCTGCTAAGCAGTTGCAATACTTTATTGCTCATGCCAAAGAACGTGGACAGCGTGCAAAAGATTTAGCTATTGGCGATGATTTCCAGGCCAAGATGGCGCAACTTTATGCGGCTTACGATGAGCAGTGTCAGCGAGAAGGCGTGGTTGATTTCGCTGAGCTCTTATTGCGGAGCTATGAATTGCTCAAACATAGCGAAGCGATTCGTACGCATTACCAAGAACGTTTCCGCCACATCTTGATTGACGAGTTTCAAGATACCAATGCTTTGCAATACGCTTGGCTCAAATTATTATCCGGTCACGATACAAGTCGTATCAATGTCAGTGGCATGGGTAGTAGCTCTGTATTTGCAGTTGGCGATGATGACCAAAGTATTTATGCGTTTCGTGGCGCCGATGTTGAAAACATGCGTCTCTATGAAAAGCAATATCACCCCTTGATGGTGAAGTTGGAGCAAAACTATCGCTCTCATGGCCACATCCTCGATACAGCCAATCATCTCATTGCAAACAACTCTGAGCGTCTAGGCAAAAACCTACGGACCGATGCTGGTCATGGTGAGCCAGTCCGTATTTACGAGGCGCCTAGTGATCACGCGGAAGCAGCCTGGTTGGTGGATGAGATTAAAGCTTTAGTCAATAGCGGTATCAAACGTACTGAAGTGGCTTTGCTCTATCGTAGTAATGCTCAGTCACGCATCATTGAGCATGCATTATTTTCTGCAGCTATTCCGTATCGTGTGTATGGTGGTTTGCGCTTTTTTGAGCGCGCTGAAATTAAACATGCCTTAGCTTATTTGCGTTTGCTCGAGAACCCGAATGACGATACCTCATTCTCTCGAGTAGTCAATTTTCCCACTCGCGGAATTGGTGCGCGATCTATTGAGGCATTACAAGATGCTGCGAGAGCACAGCAATGCTCTTTATATTTAGCGGCTTCTTCCTTAGAGGGTAAAGCAGGCGCAGCACTCGGTGGATTTGTACGCTTAGTGGACCACATGCGTGAGGCGACTCGTCACAACACTCTGCCAGAAACGGTTGAATTTGTGATTCAGCACAGTGGCTTGATTCAGCACTACCTCTCAGAGCGCGAGGGTCAAGATCGTGTAGAAAACTTACAAGAATTGATTAATGCTGCAACCGCATTTATTGCTGAAGAGGGTTATGGTCAAGATGCCGCAGCTGCCATGCTGCCGGGTGAGAATGCCCCTGGCATTGTAGAGATTTCACCTTTAGCTGCCTTCTTGTCTCATGCCTCATTAGAGGCGGGTGATAACCAGGCTCAAGCCGGTCAAGATGCGGTCCAACTCATGACTGTGCACTCAGCCAAAGGCTTGGAGTTCACTTCAGTATTTATCACTGGTCTTGAAGAAGGTTTATTCCCTCACGAAAACAGTGTGAATGAGCAAAATGGTTTGGAAGAAGAGCGTCGCTTGATGTACGTAGCGATTACTCGTGCCAAAGAGCGTTTATATCTTTCGCACACGCAGTCACGCATGCTGCATGGCCAAGTGCGCTACAACATGCCTTCCCGTTTCTTGGAAGAGCTTCCATCTGATTCGTTAAAGTGGCTTACACCCAAAGCAAGAGATGCACGTTGGGGCGGTAGTGGTAACAGTAACTCAAGATCAGGATCTACTTGGCAAGATGGTTACACCCGTCAGCGTGAGTATGAATCCAATGACTTTTTTGATTCAGACTCGGAACGTCAAAGACCCGCTAAAAGAGTTGAGAGAGTAGGCTCTGCTTCAATGGAAGTGAAGAGATTAGCTTCGCCACCACGCGGAAATTATCCATTCACGATTGGGCAGAATGTCTTTCATACTAAGTTTGGTGAGGGGCGCGTGACTGGTTTAGAGGGTGTAGATGCCGATGCACGTGCACAAGTCAATTTCAAGCGTCATGGCATCAAGTGGTTACAACTGAGTATTGCCAAGCTAGCTTCGATTGATTGATAAATCAGTCAATAAATTTGTTAAGTAGGCAAGACTACTTCATCTTCAGAAAAGCAGGCCTTCCAAGTCGCATAGAAAGAACAATGCATGATTGTCAATCCCGCCATGGAGATGGGGGCAATGACGAAGGAGGCTGCTTGTCCAAGACCGAGCGCATCAAAAATCATTCCCACGGTTAGGGGAATAGCAATCAGAATGACACTCCAAACCGACAGATACAAAAAGAATGCTGCTTTGTTTGACCAGCACGCTAAGCAACTAGAGAAGAGTGCTTGGGGTACCGACATGCCCGCCCATGCCACTAAGATTGGCGAAAACCACATCAGCATAGCCACTGGCACATACAGCATTGCTCCGAAGAAGAGTACCAAGTAAACCTGACGCAGCGCTTCAGGAGTAATTAGTTTTTCACTGGTCATCAACGGGAGTAGTAATTCAAAGTCAACCAAGAGACTTAAGATAAAACTCAGCAATAAAATCATGCCGGCATAAACCAAGCCTAATTGCAAAATTCTTTTGCGAATGACGGGGCTAGATTGAAGTGCAACTAAATAGACTATTGGCCTAATGCGCTCTTTTTGAATGGCCTGACGACAGGCGGTCATAAAACCAACGGATAGGGTTGGGGTGAGCAGTAGTACTGCAAAAACTCCTATGACTGGAATGATTACTGCGAGTTGTGCAGCAAAGACATACATAAAGACCAGCATTAAGAAGCCCAAAGGGTTTTGTTTGAAGAGCCAAATACCTTGCCTGATCCAGGTGTATCCCTCTTTGGGTGCTACAGAATTGAGTTTCATAGTGAGCGACGGCTTAAAAGAATACGTTCAAAATGCGTAGGATCATGCGGGGTTAGCATTTGTGCATCCCGCGGCAGATAAAAATCCCACAGCCTGGAAACCCAGAAGCGAAGTGCAGCGGCGCGAAGCATGAGTGGCCAACTGGCTTGCTCTTCTTTAGTGAGTGGGCGAACAGCGTGATAGGCCTTCAAAAAGGCATCCAAACGGACGGTATCTAAATCTTGTTTATTGTCAGCTAGACACCAGTCATTTGCAGTAACGGCGACATCAAACAACCATTTGTCGGTACCGGCAAAGTAGAAATCAAAGAAGCCGCCGAGTTGATCGCTAGATGAATTCGATCCTTTTGGGTCAAATAAGACGTTGTCACGAAATAAATCGCAATGACTTGCCCCTTGCGGGAGACCATCATACATGCCAGAGGAAAAGAACTCTTCTTGAGCTTTTAACTCATGAGTAATGAGTTCTTTCTGAGATGTATTTAAATGCGACAGTACTTGAGGAATTGTTTTTTGCCACCAAGCAAGGCTACGAAGATTTTCTTGTGACTTAGGAAAATCTTTACCAGCCAAATGCATCTTTGCTAGCATCTCGCCAACAAGGGCGCAATGATTTGCTTCTGGTTGGAGTCTAGACAGGCCAGGTAACTTCGTAACAATGGCGGCTGGCTTACCTTTGAGGGTAAATAAGATTTGCCCTTGTTTATTCTCAATAGGCTTGGGTACCGGCACACCTTTATTTGCCAGATGGCGCATTAATTCCAAATAGAACGGCAATTGCTCAGCAGATAATCTTTCAAAGATAGTTAAAACGTACTCCTGTTTCCTTTCATCCTTGACGGCGTCTAAGAAAAAGTTAGAGTTCTCGATCCCGCCATGTATGCCACGAATATCACTGGCCTGACCAATATCAAAGTCTTGAGTAATCCATTGAGAAATATCCTCAAGATTGATTGGAGTAAATACGGCCATGAACTAAATTGAATAAATTTTTATCTAAGTGGAATGCTAATGCTAGGAACGCTAATCAGATCCGTTTCTTTTGGAGGCCCTGGCATTACTGATGTTGGTGGTGCCATTTCATAGCTGGTGTAAGGTGTTTTGACATCAACTTGCGTTGGGGAATTGACATCCTTGTACTCAGTAATGGTGGTGCCATTTTTATCTTTGTACTGATAATTAGGGTTGCGTTGCTCGGGGCTATTGTTCGCGCCAGATGCGCTAACCGCTGGGGCAAGTGGTTGATTATTGATACGATTTAATTCGGATGGGCTCAGTGCCTGGCTGTTATTCTGAGCTTGGGTTGCATTTGTAGCAAAAAGACCAAAAACTACCAAAATGCTCATCAGGGCAAAGCTTCGGTTGATTGCACGGCTCATGAAGTTCGTTAAATAATGCATTTTTTCACCTTTTTAGACCTACTCTCGGACGGTTCCTTAACCAGACCGGTAGGTAATTCACAACTAGATTGTACGATTGCGGTATGACTAAACATAGACTCTTGTTGGTAGATGGCTCTAGCTACCTCTATCGCGCTTTCCACGCCATGCCAGACCTCCGAAATGGGGCTGGAGAACCCACTGGGGCTATCTATGGCATGGTCAATATGATGCGCCGGGCCCGTTCTGAGCTTAAGGCTGACCATATTGCCTGTGTTTTTGATGCCAAAGGTAAGACCTTCCGCGACGAAATGTACTCAGAGTACAAAGCGCATCGCTCCCCGATGCCTGAAGATTTGGTCAAACAGATCGAACCTATTCATGCCATGGTCAAGGCTCTGGGTTGGCCCGTATTAATGGTCTCTGGCGTGGAGGCAGATGATGTGATTGGAACTTTGGCTTGCCAAGCAACTCAAGCGGGTTGGGAAACTATCATATCCACAGGCGACAAAGATTTGGCGCAATTAGTCAATTCGTCAGTCACTCTGATTAATACGATGACCAATGAAAAGCTAGACATCGAAGGTGTAAAAGAAAAGTTTGGCGTGCCTCCAGAATTAATCGTAGATTATTTATCCATCATTGGTGATACCGTAGATAACGTACCAGGCGTTCCTAAGGCGGGACCAAAGACGGCTAATAAGTGGTTAGCAGAATTTGGCAATCTTGATAGCTTGATGGCAAACGCAGATCAAGTGAAAGGTGTTGTTGGTGAAAACTTACGCGCTACACTTCCTTGGCTTCCACAAGCCCGTCAACTTATTACAGTAAAAACGGATTGTGATTTATCGCCCCATTTACCAAGCTTGGATGATTTACACGCAAAGTCTGAGGACGCTCCATTGCTACGCGAGTTGTTTGAGCGTTATGCCTTTAAGACTTGGCTACGAGATGTCGAGAAACAGCTCACAAGCCCAGAAAATCTGGGTGAAGCGGCAACATTTGATCTAGCAGGTAGCCCTATTTCCTCCGCAGAAAACAGTGCAGATGGTGAAATAAAGACCCGTGTGATTGCTAGTGCCCCAACCAAAGATTTGTCACAAGCAACCCGTGACTCGCAAGATGCCATCGAACGTCATTATGAATGTGTAGTTGATGAAGAAGGTCTAGACAAGTGGTTAAGCAAGATTGATTCTTCTGCGCTAACAGCGGTGGATACAGAAACGACTAGTCTTGATGCGCTCGCTGCTGAGCTTGTTGGAATTTCATTATCAGTAAAGCCTGGTGAGGCTTGCTACATTCCTGTCGCACATCGTAACGGTGAGGCACAGCTTGATCGTGACTTAGTACTCAAGCGCATTAAGCCTTGGTTAGAAAGTAAAACGCATTCAAAGGTGGGTCAAAATTTAAAGTATGACGCCCATATTTTTGCCAACTACGGAATTGCCTTAAAAGGCGTCGCTTTCGATACCTTGTTGGAATCATATGTACTCGAGTCGCATATGCCACACAATATGGATAGCTTGGCTGAGCGTCATCTGGGCATGAAAACCATTCGCTATGAAGAGGTATGTGGCAAAGGGGTGCATCAGATTGGCTTTGACCAGGTAGACCTTCAGATTGCAACAGACTACGCAGCAGAGGATGCGGATATTACTTTGCGTCTCCATCTGGAGCTCTGGCCACAGATTCAAGAAAGTCCTGGACTGCTTTACATCTATGAAAATGTTGAGATGCCAGCTATGCGAGTCCTCGGCATCATGGAGCGCAATGGTATTCGAATTGACTCTGCGCTACTAGCGAAACAGGGTCAGCAAGTGGGCAAGCGTCTTTTAGAACTGGAGGGTGAGATCCATCAGTTAGCAGGCCAGCCTTTTAATATCCAATCACCTAAGCAAATTGCAGAAATTTTATTTGTACAACTCGAGTTACCCGTAATTAAAAAAACGCCATCTGGTGCACCATCTACCGATGAAGAAGTGTTGCAGAAGTTGGCTGAGGACTATCCATTACCTGCGCGCATTTTGGATTACCGCAGCTTAGCCAAATTGATGTCGACCTATATTGAGAAGCTTCCTCGCATGGCTAATCCCAAAACAGGGCGTGTCCATACGAACTTCTCTCAAGCCACTGCAGTCACTGGGCGCTTAGCTTCGAGCGATCCAAACTTGCAAAATATTCCGGTACGCACAGAAGAGGGGCGCCGTATTCGTGAGGCATTTATTCCAGCGGATGGATGCAAATTATTGTCTGCAGATTACTCGCAAATTGAGTTACGCATCATGGCGCATATTGCCGAAGATGAAAATCTACTGACTGCATTTAGAGAAGGTAAAGACGTTCATCAGGCTACCGCAGCGGAGATTTTTGGTATTCCATTAGATGATGTGAGTTCTGAGCAACGCCGTTATGCCAAAGTCATTAACTTTGGTCTGATCTACGGCATGAGTGCGTTTGGCTTGGCCGGTAACTTGGGCATTGAGCGCTCAGCGGCGCAAAATTACATTGCTAAATACTTTGATCGTTATCCAGGTGTAGCTCAATATATGGAACGCACGCGTCTCGAAGCTAGAGAAAATGGTTATGTTGAGACTGTCTTTGGGCGACGTCTCTGGCTGCCAGAAATCAAAGGTTCTAATGGACCACGCCGCCAAGGTGCTGAGCGGGCTGCAATTAATGCCCCGATGCAGGGTACCGCAGCAGACTTAATTAAATTGGCCATGATTGCTGTTGAGGATTGGCTAGAAAAAGAGCAACTCAATACCAAGCTGCTATTGCAGGTTCATGATGAGTTGGTCTTAGATGTGCCTTGCGATGAGCTTGAGCTAGTGCAGGCAACATTGCCCGGCTTGATGTGCAATGTTGCTCAATTAAAGGTACCTTTGGTAGTGAGTATTGGAATTGGCGATAATTGGGAAGAAGCGCACTAGCTAATTACAAAATTAGAAATGCGCGATTCAATCTAGGAGATAGGGCAATGAGTAACGAGATTCAACATAGTCGACGCAACTTTATGAAGACATCCGCACTAGGCACTGCTGCTATTGGTGTTGGTTTTGTAACGGCGTCTGAGCCTGTCATGGCTGCAGCTATTGAAACGGATTTCAAGGGTATCAAAGCTGGTGAGCAGATGATTCCAGTAGGCGGCTTCCAGATGCCAGCATATGTCTCGCAACCCGAAAAGGCTAAAGGTTCTTTGCCTATCGTTATTGTGGTGAGTGAGATTTTTGGTGTGCATGAGTACATTGCTGATGTCACAAGGCGTTTTGCGAAGTTGGGCTATCTTGCGATCGCCCCAGAATTCTTTACACGTGCGGGCGATCCTAATTCTTACGGAACCATTGCTGAGATTCAGCAAAATATTGTTGCCAAAACTCCGGACGCACAGGTCTTAAATGATTTACAAGCAGCCTTAGTGTGGGCTAGCAAAAATGGGGGTGATCTCAAGCGAGTCGGTGTAACCGGTTTTTGTTGGGGTGGTCGTATTACTTGGCTATCAGCCACATTGCCGCAAGTGCGTGCGGGTGTGGCTTGGTACGGTCGTCTCATTGGAGAAAAGACAGAAGGAAATCCACGTCATCCAGCAGATATTGCTATGGATTTGAAGGCGCCTGTATTGGGTTTATATGGCGGAGCAGATACCGGCATTTCTTTAGAGAGTGTTGATCAAATGCGGGCAGCCTTAGCGCAAGCGGCCCCAAAAAATCCAGCTGCTAAAGCTTGTCAGTTTGAGGTCTATCCAGATGCGCCGCACGCTTTCCATGCAGACTATCGCGCCACCTATCGTGAAGGCCCGGCTAAAGATGGCTGGGAAAAATGTCTAGCTTGGTTTAAGAAAAACGGAGTGGCTTAATCTGCATGACGGTTCTACAAACGATTCTCCTAGTGACTGCATTGGCAGGTACTGCTAGCGTTTTAGTTGCTGCAAGCTGCTCTATGGCCATGCTATCGAAGATGGTCAACAATATGGTCAGTTTGTCTGTTGGTATTTTGCTGGCAACTGCTTTGCTCCATTCCCTGCCAGAGGCATTTAGCATGGAAGGTGTAAATCCTCAACTTCTGTTTGCCACTTTACTTGCGGGACTATTGGGTTTCTTCCTGCTCGAGAAAATCGCTTTATTGCGTCATGATCACCATCATGAAGGTGATGGACACCACCATCACGATGGACACGATGCTGAAAATGCTGGGCGTAGTGGTTGGATGATTTTGGTTGGTGATGGCATTCATAATTTTGTGGATGGCATTTTGATTGCAGCAGCCTTTATGGCTGACTACCAGGTAGGCATCTTTACTGCCATCGCAATCATTGCTCACGAGATTCCTCAAGAGATTGGCGATTTTATTGTCTTGCTGAATGCCGGCTTCTCACGCGCACGCGCTTTACTTTACAACTTCATTTGTGGCTTATCAGCAGTAGTGGGTGGTGTACTCGCTTATTTCTTCCTGGAGCGTGCCCATGCAGCGATGCCATACTTGCTAGTGATTGCTTCAAGTAGTTTTATTTATATTGCGGTGAGTGATCTCATCCCGCAAATGCATCGTCGACCACACTGGGCGGAATCTTTGCGTCAAACAGTACTAATTGCTTGTGGCGTAGGCATTGTGATTCTGCTATCCCTGCTACATTGAATTAACTTAGGTAAGCGTAGAGTTTTGCAGGTCTAGAGTTCCACTGGTCTTTTGGGATCTGCACACCACTCACTCCAACTGCCGGCATACAGGCGCGATCCTTTAAATCCAGCAAGTTCCATTGCCAAAAGATTATGGCACGCAGTAACGCCAGATCCGCATTGATGAATCACTTCAGAGGCTTTAATCGGCCCAAGGAATTCTGAAAACTCTTTGAACAATTGCTCTGGAGTTTTAAATACTGTCGCATTGAGATTATTTTTAAAGAAACGATTCATGGCACCGGGGATATGTCCGCCAATGGGGTCGAGGGTTTCATTCTGACCATGAAAGCGATCTTCTGTGCGAGCATCGACAACTTTGTTTTTCTGCGTTTGGAGATTATTCACAACCTCATCCACTAGGACTAGCCCTGCATAAGGCATCACCCCAATGGCTTGGGTGCAAGGAGCTGGGGATCTAGGAATAGCACCCATTGGACCATTCCAAGAATCAAGGCCGCCATCCAGTACTTGAGCGTTGGCATGGCCTGTCGCTTTGAGCATCCACCATAAGCGGCTGGCATACACAGAGCCTTGCTTGTCATAGGCAACCACTAAAGTATTTGGGCTAATCCCTAGACGAGTCTTAGTTTGTGCCCAAGCCTCAGGACTGGGTAAGGGGTGACGACCGTTACTTCCAGTTTTAGGGCCTGATAGATCTTTATCTAGATCAACATAGATCGCCCCTGGAATGTGGCTTTCTTCGTAAGATTTTTTACCAATGAGCGGGTCCACTAAGTCAAAGCGGCAATCACAGAGCAAAACATCCTGGCCACTGTTGATGATTTCTTCTAACTGGTTTGCGGAGATTAGAGGGCTCATGGTGCTTCCTATTAGTAGTGAAGATTGCTAGCTAAAAGTATAAAACCTGAATTAATTATGTACGTTCAAAGTTCATGACGCGGCGATACCATTCATGAAAATGTTGCATGCCATCTTCCATTGGGCTTTGATAAGGACCCACTTCATTCACGCCACGAGCTAGCAATGCTGCGCGACCTTGATCCATGCGCTCAGCGATTTCATCATCTTCAATGCAGGTCTCCATGTAAGCAGCACGTTCTGCCTCAACAAACTCACGTTCGAATAGAGCAATTTCTTCTGGGTAGTAGAACTCCACAATATTGCGCGTTTTACCGGGTCCCATGGGATGTAGTGTTGATACGCATAGAACACCTGGATACCACTCCACCATTACATTAGGGTAGTAGGTAAGCCAGATAGCCCCATGACGTGGGGCTTTGCCGTCGAAATGACGCAATACTGCTTCATGCCAATTGCGATAGGTTGGTGAGCCTGGAGTTTGTAAATCTTTATGAATGCCAACGGTTTGTACGCTATGCCAGTCACCAAATTCCCAGTTGAGATCTTCGCAAGAAACAAATTTCCCTAGACCAGGATGAAAAGGCACAACGTGATAGTCCTCGAGGTAAACCTCGATGAATGTTTTCCAGTTGTAATTACATTCATGAACTTCGACATGGTCTAGGACATAGCCATCAAACTTCAGATCATCAGCAACGCCGAGTTTCGCTAGGTCGGTACGAACATCGCGCGGACCTTCAAACAATAGCCCCTGCCAATTTTGCAAAGGGGATTTGCCAAGATTTAAACAAGGCTTGTCTTCAAAGTGTGGGGCGCCTAATAAATTGCCACCCAAGTCATAAGTCCAACGATGCAATGAGCAAACGATATTGTTTGCTTTGCCGCTACCATTGAGCATGAGTGCTTGGCGATGACGACAAACGTTGGAAAGTAGCTCTACGCCAGATTCGTTACGAACAAGGATGCGACCCTCATTTTCTGCGCGAAGGGTCTGATAGGAACCAATTTCAGGCACCATGAGTTCGTGGCCAACATAGCCAGCCCCCTGCTTAAAAAGCAGTTCAATTTCTCGCTGATACAGGTCAGCGTCAAAATATGCCGAAACCGGCAATTGTAGATTGGACGGCGCAAGCTTCTGCGCGGTAGCCAGATTAGTCATTCTCCCCACCCCCGAAAACGTCAGCCGAAGCTAAGCGGAATAACCAATCCAACCATCGACGGATCGATATTGGAAAGGAAGGGATGGATTATACCCATCCAAGGGGTTTCTCGCTTTAATATGTAGGGCTGTTAGTGTGGGAAATATGAAGGAAATAGCTTATGGCAACCAAGAAGTCAGAGAGTCAAAAACCCGGTCTTGAGGTCCAAATTGACCCCGATTTGCGCTATGAGCAAGCTGTTAAGGAGCTAGAAAAGCTGATATCCGATATGGAATCTGGCAAATTTTCACTAGAGGAAACCTTATTGGCCTATCAACGTGGTGCAGCCTTATTGAAACATTGCCAGGCAATGTTGGCACAGGTCGAACAACAAGTTCGTGTATTCGAGGCTTAATTGAGCACTGCTTTTCAATTTCAAGAGTGGTTAGCTTCTCACTCCGAGCGAGCTGAGTCTGCGTTAGATCGCTTACTCGATTCTGCACAAACTATCCCTCATCGTTTGCATGAGGCAATGCGTTATGCAGCACAGGGTGGTGGTAAGCGTATACGTCCGCTATTGGTTTATGCAGCTGGCCAACTTGGTAATCAAGCGAACGCTAGTGAGCCTGATGCATTGGATACTGCCGCAGTGGCGATTGAGTGTATTCATGCTTACTCATTAGTGCACGATGATTTGCCATGCATGGATGATGATGACTTACGTCGTGGTCGCCCAACGTTACATAAGGCCTTTGATGAGGCTACTGCATTACTCGTTGGCGATGCATTACAAACACGTGCCTTTGAACTTCTAGCTCAGGCAAACTGTGATGCGCAAGTGCGCTTGAAAATGATTGCTGCTTTAGCAGCTGCCTCTGGTTCGCGCGGCATGGCAGGAGGTCAGGCGATTGATTTAGAAAGTGTTGGTAAGAAATTAGATCTTGCTGGCTTACAGCAAATGCATGCCATGAAGACGGGCGCATTGTTGTCATGCGCTGTTCAATTAGGTGGAATTGCTGCACAACTGAATTCAGTGCAAATGACAAACCTCGATGTTTACTCAACAGCCCTAGGGTTGGCGTTTCAGATTGTGGACGACGTCTTGGATGCGACTGCTGACAGCCAAACGCTGGGTAAGACTGCCGGTAAAGACGCAGCAGCTAATAAGCCGACCTATGTGACCTTGATGGGTTTAGACTATGCACAGAAGCAGGCTAAAGAGTTGCAAGAAACTGCAATCGCTAGCGTAGATAGTTTTGGCGCATCTGCTCAAGCCTTAAAAGATTTGGCTCTCTTAGTTGTTAATCGTGGCAAATAAAGAGATACATCAGAATAAATTATTTAGATTCAATGACTTTACATTCCATTAACTTTCCTGACGATCTCAAAAAACTCTCACGCGAAGAGCTTCCTGCTTTGGCTAATGAGTTGCGTGAGTTTATTTTAGATTCGGTATCCAAAACGGGTGGACATCTATCATCAAACTTGGGAACAGTAGAGCTATCGATTGCTTTGCATTACGTATTTGATACACCAGACGATCGTATTGTTTGGGATGTGGGGCATCAAAGCTATCCGCACAAAATATTGACTGGTCGCCGCGAGCGGATGAAAACCTTGCGTCAGTACAAAGGTATTTCTGGCTTTCCACATCGATCAGAAAGTGAGTTTGACGCTTTTGGTACTGGTCACTCATCCACCAGTATTTCTGCGGCGATGGGTATGGCACGAGCGTTTCAGACCAAAGGTGAGAGACATGTTGCCCTAGCAGTTATTGGGGATAGTGCAATGACCGGCGGTATGGCATTTGAAGCCATGAATAATGCAGGTGTATACGATGACTTGCCGCTAGTGGTGATTTTGAACGACAACGATATGTCGATTTCCCCTGCTGTAGGTGCGCTCAATCGTCACCTCGCTAGATTACTGAGTGGCAATATTTATTCGGCAACTAAGAAGGGCATTGATAGTGTTTTATCAATTGCGCCACCCTTACGCGAATTTGCTAAACGTCTTGAAGATCATGCAAAGGGTATGGTTTCCCCGTCAACTATCTTCCAAGAGTTTGGCTTTAATTATTTTGGTCCGATTGATGGCCATGATTTAGATGCGCTCATTCCAATGCTACAAAACGTTCGTCGACTGGCTCTGGAAGGAGGCGGTCCACAGTTTTTGCACGTCGTGACAAAAAAAGGTCAGGGCTATGAGTTAGCCGAGGCCGATCCTGTGCTCTATCATGGCCCAAGTAAATTTAACCCTGAAGAGGGCGTTAAAAAAGCCGTTGTCAGCAAAAAAACCTTTACTCAAGTCTTTGGTGAGTGGCTTTGTGACATGGCGCATGCAGATCCTTTACTAGTGGGTATTACGCCAGCGATGCGTGAAGGCTCTGGCTTGGTCGAGTTTGAAAAGAACTTTCCAAAACGTTATTACGACGTAGGTATTGCTGAACAACATGCAGTCACATTTGCAGCTGGCATGGCATGTGAGGGTATGAAACCTGTTGTGGCGATTTACTCAACCTTCCTACAGCGCGCATACGATCAACTTATTCATGATGTAGCCATACAGGATTTGCCTGTCTTATTTGCATTGGATCGTGCAGGTCTAGTGGGTGCCGATGGTGCTACGCATGCTGGCGCATATGACATTCCATTCTTGCGTTGTATTCCTAATATGTTGGTGATGACTCCGGCAGATGAAGCTGAGTGTCGTGACTTATTAACTACTGCCTTCCATCAGCCACATCCAAGTGCGGTGCGCTATCCACGTGGCTCAGGTGTTGGCACGATTCCCTCTAAAGAGTTGCGCACTCTGCAAATGGGTAAGGGTGAAATTCGTCGTAAATCAACAGCGCCCTCTGGGCAGCGTGTTGCGATTTTGGCATTCGGTACTTTGCTCTATCCCGCGCTCGAAGTTGCCGAAGGAATGAATGCGACCGTTGCCAATATGCGTTTTGTTAAACCGCTTGATGTGGATTTAGTTCAGTCCCTAGCTGTTGATCATGATTATTTTGTGACGATTGAGGATGGGGCCATTGCTGGCGGTGCTGGTAGTGCGTGTTTAGAGGCGCTTGCTAATCTCGGTATCAATAAACCCCTCTTGCAGTTAGGTCTTCCCGATCAATTTATCGAGCACGGTGACTACAACTTGCTCATGACTCAGTGTGGATTGGATGTGAAAGGTATTGCCAACTCCATCAAACAGCGTTTTCCAGCAATATTGACCGTAAATTCAGCACTTGTGGGCAAATAAGCCGTTTTTGCCTGAAAATAGAGCCATGAATGATATGAATCCCGCTTTTCTCAAGCCTAGCGCAATGCCTGATGTGCAATCCACTCGGGATGAGCGCGCTTTGCCAATTGAGCAGGTTGGTATACGCGGTGTGCGTCATCCGTTAATAATTCGCAGTAATTCTGGTAATTTTCCATCGGTTGGAACCTTTGAGATGGATGTTGCTTTGCCTGCGCATGTGAAGGGTACTCATATGTCCCGCTTCATGGCGCTTCTGCAAAAACAAGATGTTGCAGTTGATAGCACTTCGGTAGTATCGATGGTGCGTGAGATGTTGCCATTGCTCGATGCTAAAGAAGGTCATGTCCAATTTACCTATACGCATTTCGTTAAAAAAGCTGCACCGGTATCTGGTGTGGAAAGCCTAATGGATTATGAAGTGACTTGGATGGCAACGGCAAAGCAAAATCTAACTAGCAGTACAGATATTGAATTAAGTTTGCGTGCGCAAGTTCCAGTAATGAGTTTGTGCCCTTGTTCAAAAGAGATTTCTGATTTTGGTGCTCACAATCAACGCTCGCATGTCACCATGTCAGTGGTATTGGACGCTGAAACAAAAATGACAGTAGAAGATCTAGTGGCTGCTGCAGAGAGTGAAGCATCTAGTGAATTATGGGGTTTGCTCAAGCGTCCTGATGAGAAGTGGGTGACCGAGCGTTCTTACAGCAATCCTAAATTTGTTGAGGACTTAGTACGCGATGTGGCTGGCAACCTCAAGGCAGATCCGCGCATTCAGTCTTTTGTAGTTGAGGCTGAGAACTTCGAGTCCATCCACAACCACAGCGCATTCGCCAGAATTAGCCACAAGAAGTAATTTATTTCAGATTATTACTTTGTAAATCCCAGCGGGGTTTGACATCAAAGGCTCCAGAAGTTGTGGAGCCATTATTTTTGCTAAGCATGCGAAGTGCCCCAGCAAAAGCGATCATCACGCCATTATCAGTGCATAACTCCAGTGGTGGGTAGTGCGCTTCAAAGTTACTTTTCTTTGCTTTGTCATTCAGTGCGTTGCGGAGTTGTAGATTGGCACCAACGCCACCAGCGAGTACTAAATGCTTGCAGCCAGATTGCTTGAGTGCTTTTTCTGATTTGCTAACCAGTACTGCCACGATTGAATCAACAAAGCTTTTGGCAAGATCTGCATGAAATTGCGCAATCTCATTTGCATCCAGAATATTTTTCTCTGCAAACTTTTTTGTCTGATTCAGAACTGCAGTCTTTAATCCTGAAAAGGAAAAATCTAAATCACCCGAATGCAGCATTGGTTTTGGTAGATCGAAAATACCGGGACGACCTTGTTCTGCCAATTTTGAAATGGCTGCGCCACCTGGGTAGTCCAAGCCGAGTAATTTGGCTGTCTTATCAAAAGCTTCTCCCGCAGCATCATCCAAAGTTTCGCCAAGTAGCTCGTATTGACCAATTCCCGAGACTTTCATAAGCTGGGTGTGACCACCAGACACCAAAAGGGCAATAAATGGAAATTGGGGAGCTGTTTGACCCAAAAGTGGAGAAAGTAGGTGCCCCTCGAGGTGATGTACTCCAATGGAGGGTAAATTGAGGCCTTGGGCGAGGGATTTGGCAAAAGCGCTGCCCACAAGGAGGGCGCCAGCTAATCCGGGGCCTTGAGTAAAGGCCACAGCATCAATATCGACTAATTTGAGGCCTGATTGGGCCAAAGATTGCTCTAAAAGGGGTAAAACACGACGAATATGGTCCCGAGAGGCTAATTCAGGGACAACGCCCCCGTAGTCCCGGTGCATAGCGATTTGGGAGTGCAAGCCCTGGCCCAGTATGCCCTGGAAGGCCGGTTTACCCTCTTCCCAAGGCTTGGTGTTGTATAAAGCCACCCCGGTTTCGTCACAAGAAGTTTCTATTCCTAAAACAATCATTTTTTAGCTTAGCCGTGCTAGAATCGCAATTCAGTTAATTTTTTCGATATCTATCGAGCATATACGAGTTAAATAAGTATGACTACAGTCCGCCTCCGCGAAAACGAACCATTTGAAGTGGCATTGCGCCGTTTCAAGCGCACCATTGAAAAGAATGGCCTTTTGACAGACTTGCGTGCACGTGAGTTCTACGAGAAGCCAACAGCTGAGCGTAAGCGCAAAAAAGCTGCAGCTGCTAAGCGCCATTACAAGCGTATTCGTAGCCAGATGTTGCCTAAAAAGCTTTACTAAGAATTTAAAAGCTCTCCTCACCGAGAGGCTTTGAAACCCGCTGACGGTGAAACGCAGCGGGTTTTTGCTTTTTGAATTGCTAAACATAGCCAAACAGCTGGATAAATATTCAACATCAGGGATAAAGCCATGACTTTAAAAGATCAAATTACTGAAGATATGAAAAACGCGATGCGCGCTAAGGAAGTTGAGCGACTGGGAACCATTCGTCTTTTGTTGGCCGCGATCAAGCAGCGTGAAGTAGATGAACGGATTGTGGTGGATGATGCCGGCGTAATTGCTACAGTTGAGAAAATGATCAAGCAGCGCAAAGACTCCATCTCTCAATTTGAAAAAGCGAATCGTGACGATTTAGTGGCGATTGAAGCTGCAGAGATGGTGATCTTGCAAGCTTACTTACCTGCGCAGTTATCCGACGCAGAAGTTGAAGCTGCAGTAGCCGCTGCCGTTGCTTCTACTGGCGCTGCAGGCCCACAAGACATGGGTAAAGTGATTGGCGTCCTTAAAGGGCAATTGGCTGGCAAGGCTGATATGGGTAAAGTGTCTGGCTTAGTAAAAGCCGCGCTGGCGAAATAAGTAATTTTTGTAGCTATCCAAGAAAGAAAAACTCTTTCATACTGGCCACATGGCACTCATTCCACAATCCTTCATAGCTGATCTTTTAAATCGGGTTGATATCGTTGATGTGGTTGGGCAGCACGTGAAGTTAAAAAAAGCAGGCGCAAATTTTCAAGGTTTGTGCCCCTTTCATTCAGAGAAGTCTCCTTCATTTTCAGTATCGCCAACTAAACAGTTCTATCACTGCTTTGGATGTGGAGCGCATGGCTCTGCCATTAGTTTTCTCATGGAGTACTCTGGTCTTGGTTATGTAGATGCCATTGAAGACTTAGCGCGTTCTGTAGGTTTAGATGTGCCCCGTGAAGAGCGCACTGCAAATGATGTAGCAAGACAGCAGCAAGCGATGGCGTTGAGTGAGGTCATGAGTTCGGCTGCAGATTGGTATCGCCTGCAACTCAAAGGGAACACCAGGGCAGTAGAGTATTTAAAGGGCCGCGGCCTTACTGGAGAGATTGCTAAACGTTATGCCTTGGGCTACGCGCCCGATGGTTGGCAGGGCCTAGAGGCTGTATTTGGCGCCTACACCAATGACGAAATAGCTAAGACTTTAGTAGAGGGCGGCCTACTAATTCAGGGTGAACAAGCGGAAGGTAGTCAGTCTGTTAAACGCTACGATCGTTTTCGCGATCGCATTATGTTCCCAATTCGTAATCCCAAAGGTCAAACGATTGGCTTTGGTGGGCGCATTTTAGATCAAGGTGAGCCGAAGTATTTAAATTCTCCGGAGACGCCGTTGTTCTCCAAAGGCAACACACTTTACGGATTATTTGAGGCAAGGCAAGCAATTCGTGCGCAAGAGTATGTTCTGGTGTGTGAAGGTTATATGGATGTTGTTGCATTAGCGCAATTGGGATTCCCAAATGCTGTCGCAACACTGGGTACAGCTTGTACAGCAAACCATGTACGTATGCTATTACGTCAGACTGACAAAGTAGTGTTTTCATTTGATGGTGACTCTGCTGGTCAGCGCGCGGCACAACGCGCACTCGAAGCTTGCTTGCCTTTAATGTCAGACGATAAAGAAATTTGTTTCTTATTCTTGCCAACTGAACATGATCCCGATAGCTATGTACGTGCCTATGGGGCGCCTGCTTTTGAAAAAGTGATCAAAGAGGCGATGTCTATCTCCAGCTTCTTCTTTAAGGTCGCTAGCGATGGTCATGAGCTCACAACTCCCGAAGGTAGGGCCCATACGCATCATGCGGCTAAGCCGCTCCTACTCTCCATGCCACCGATTGCATTGCGTACACAAATCTTGCGTGAGTTAGCAATTCGTACCAATAGCACCCCAGCAGAGCTTGAAGCATTTTGTGGTTTAACGGTAGCACCAGTAAGGCAGACCACTTATCAGCCAATGCAAGCAAGAGCCCAAGGCAGTCAAGGTAATCAGAATGGTTTTGTAAGTAATGGAAATCGTCAAGGTGCACCATGGCAAGCATCCAAAGGATCTGCTAAACGAGTGGCAACTCAAAATATTGAGCCACCCAAAGCCCCAACTGATTTGGCTGAGCAAATGCTGCGCGTCATGATTCAGTTTCCGCATTTGGGTAAAGCACTTGATTCTAATAAACGGGAGCTTGCATTAAAGGCGGCACAACAAAGATCAGAAAAAGCTCATGCCTTAATGAAAGATCTTTTATCGCAGTGCGATCAAGTTGAACTCATTCCAGGTGAAGGCAATAAACCAGCAATAGCAGGCGCCGGTGCATTTGCGATGTTCCAAGAGCAACTCTCACGCAGTGAGCTCGCTCCTTTATATGAGGTACTGAGAAATCGGGTGATGGGCTCTGATTTAGATCTAGAGGGTGCGACCGCTGATCTTGACGGGGCATTTAAAAAGCTGGAATTAGCCCATCTGAAACAAGAAATGACCGAAATTGCCCAAAAGATTGCTGGAAGTACTGCTTCCGAGCAAGATAAAGCCCGTTATCGAGAATTGGGCGAAAAGCTGAAATTCTCCTAAGAATTTTCCTAAACACCCCTAGAAATCTACTGAAATTACCCCATATTTTTGGGGAGAACAAGGTCCAAAAAGTCGCAATCGACTATAATCCTCTGTTCCCAAGAAAAAACCGATTTAATTCAGCCACTTGCGCTTTATTTTGATGAAATTTGGGGTAAGTGAGTAATTAAGTAAATTATGGGGGCTGTGTTTCATCAGTCGATATCAATAACAGTAATGTGAGTAAGCGCTAATAAATGCCTAATACCAAGACCAAAAAACCAGCTCCAAAAGCAAAAATTCCAGCTAAGCCAGTAAAGACAGTTGCAAAACCTGCAGCCAAAACTCCTGCAAAAACGCCAGCTAAGCCAGTAAAAGCAGTTGCAAAACCTGCAGCCAAAACTTCTGCAAAAACGCCAGCTAAACCAGTAAAAGCAGTTGCAAAACCTGCAGCCAAAACTCCTGCAAAAACGCCAGCTAAACCAGTAAAAGCAGTTGCAAAACCTGCAGCCAAAACTCCTGCAAAAACGCCAGCTAAACCAGTAGTCAAAGCAAAAACTCCGGCCAAGCCAGTGAAGGCTGCTGCCAAGCCTGTCGCTAAGCCAGCAGCAAAGGTAGCTACAAAACCTGTAAAAGCTGCTGCAAAGCCAGTTGTCAAAGTGTCAGCAAAACCAGCTACAAAGACTTCTGTGAAAACTACAAAAGCAGAAGTTAAAGTCGCGCCAGTTAAAAAAGCTAAAGCTGCGTCTGCTGCCAAGCTTGCACCAGTTAAAGAAGTAAGCGAAGCCAAAGGTAAAAAAGTTGTAGTTGCTGAACTCCAAGTTCCGATAGTTGAAGAAGAGAAAAAGCGCGGTCGCAAAGCGAAGGCGGATGTCCCTGCAGATAATGCAGAGCCAGTATTAACTGATCGTCAAAAAGCACGCGAGCGTAAGGCTAAAGAGAAGGCGCTCTTAAAAGAATTTGCCGCACAACAGTTGGGTACTGAAGAGCAACAAGAACTCCGTCGCGCTCGCTTGAAGACTTTGATCAAGATGGGTATGTCCAAGGGTTACTTAACCCATGGTGAAATGAATGACGTGATGTCTGATGAGTTGTCTGATGCGGATGCATTGGAAACATTGATTAGCTTGCTTAACGACATCGGTATTACTGTTTACGAACAAGCTCCTGATGCTGAAACATTGATTTTATCTGACAACGCTTCAGCTGCTGCTTCTGAAGAAGAGGCTGAAGAAGAGGCCGAAGCTGCTTTATCTACAGTGGATTCAGAATTCGGTCGCACTACTGATCCAGTACGTATGTATATGCGTGAGATGGGTACGGTAGATCTCTTGACTCGCGAAGGCGAGATCGTGATTGCGAAGAAGATTGAAGCCGGCCTCAAAGATATGGTGATGGCTTTGGCTGCTTGTCCTGTAACGATTGCTGAGATTATGAGTAACGTGGATAAGATTGCTAGCGGCGAGTTGGAGATTGATCAGTTCGTTGATGGCCTAGTTGACCCAAACGCAGAAGATATTAAGCTTGGACCTGAAGAGCCAGAAATTGACCCGGATGCTGAAGAGGGTGAAGAAGGCGGTGAGGAAGATGAAGGCGGCAGTGGCGGCGGTGGCGCTGCAACAGCAAACGCTAAGCAATTAGAAGAGTTGAAGCAAATCTCCTTAGAGAAGTTTGCGATTGTTCGAACTCAAGCTGACAAGATGCGTCGTGCTTTTGATAAAGATGGTTATAACTGCCCTGCATACATGAAAGCGCAAGACGCCATTCGTGCTGAATTACTTGGCTTCCGTTTGACAGCGAAGAGTGTTGAGAAGCTTTGCGACACCATGCGCTCACAAGTAGACCAAGTTTGGAAACTCGAGCGCGGTATTGTTAGTTTATTGGTGGATAAAGTAGGCGTCAACCGTGGTGAAGTGTTAAAAGACTTCCCCAAGATGTCTATGAATTTAACCTGGACTGAAAAGTTACTCAAAGAGAACAAGCCCTACAGCGCTCTCTTGCAACGTAACGTTCCAGCTATTCAAGAACTGCAGCAGAAATTGATCGATATTCAGAAGAATGTTGTTATTCCGCTGCCAGAGTTAAAAGAAGTCAATAAGCAGATGATCGCTGGCGAGAAGCGTGCCCGCGAAGCAAAACGTGAGATGACAGTAGCCAACTTACGTTTGGTAATCTCGATTGCTAAGAAATACACCAACCGTGGTTTGCAGTTCTTGGATTTGATCCAAGAAGGCAATATCGGTTTGATGAAAGCGGTAGATAAGTTTGAATACCGTCGTGGCTATAAGTTCTCTACCTATGCAACATGGTGGATTCGTCAGGCAATTACCCGCTCTATTGCTGACCAAGCACGCACGATCCGTATTCCTGTTCACATGATTGAGACGATCAACAAGATGAACCGTATCAGCCGTCAGATCTTACAAGAAACTGGTCATGAGCCAGACGCTGCAACCCTGGCTCTGAAAATGGAGATTCCTGAAGACAAGATTCGCAAGATCATGAAGATCGCTAAAGAGCCTATCTCTATGGAGACTCCTATTGGTGACGATGAAGACTCTCATTTGGGTGACTTCATTGAAGATGGCAACACATTGGCTCCAGCTGAAGCTGCATTGCATGACTCAATGCGTGATGTTGTAAAGGATGTTCTGGATTCATTGACACCACGGGAAGCAAAAGTATTGCGTATGCGTTTTGGTGTTGAGATGAGCACCGATCACACTCTTGAAGAAGTTGGCAAGCAGTTTGACGTGACTCGTGAGCGTATTCGTCAGATTGAAGCTAAGGCCCTCAGAAAAATGCGTCATCCAAGCCGTAGCGACAAACTCAAGACCTTCCTCGAAGAGGATTGAGCAACCGAACTACCGTCGTGAGTCCCTAAATAAAAGGATTCACGATCTGCAGTCTTTTGTCGATGGTTTGTCGATGCTGCATGTCTTCTGAATAAAGGCGCTCGCAGCCTGCCTGTAGGGCAGCGGCAATAATCATTGAGTCGTAGTGTTGATACCCATAGCGTCTAGAAACTGAGAGCCCAGTTTCGAATGTATCCATATCAAGTGGTCTAATGCTGAAAGTGCACGCGAATAAATCTAGAAACTCATCTAATTCAGCATTAGTAATTTTTATTTTTCGCAGACTCGCTGATGTAAATTCATTAAGAACTTGAACGCTAATTACATTTGATTGTTGTATATTTTTACTCACCCAATCAGCTTTTTTATTATCTGCTGAAAGTAAATAAAGCAAAGTATTGGTATCAAAAAATATTTTTTTAGCGTTCATTCAATTCAGATCTATCAAAGTGAAAATCAGCAGGCATGCGTCCGCGAAATTTTCTCAAACTCTGAATCCTATCTTGCAATGAAGGTTTTTTCTTAACTTGGAAATGCTTTTTATCTGCAACATGAACTTCAATATCATCGCCCTCTTTGAGTTCTAAAAACTCAACAACTTGAGAGGGTAGACGAATTGCCAAGCTGTTACCCCATTTGGATACGATCATGATGCTCCCCTTATAAAGATATACATATTATAATGTATATCTTTTTGAAGACCAGCATCATTAAAGACGGCTCTGAGTAGAGTTTTAAAAGGCCCCTTCAATTACAATGACAGATTAGGGCCCATAGCTCAGTTGGTTAGAGCAGAGGACTCATAATCCTTTGGTCCCAGGTTCAAGTCCTGGTGGGCCCACCAGCAATATCAACGACTTAGGTAGAAATTCCTAAGTCGTTTTTCTTTCTACGCCACAAAGTGTGCAATTAAGTACCTTACCTACTTTTTGGAGGTACATTAACTGCAAGTAGGCTCATTTCTTAATAGTTGAGAAACTTGCTTAATACGTAACTAGGCATCAAGTTAACGATTAAAT